>RRYU01000366.1_pt1 | contig 17266 bp, 11 predicted proteins | sample 2162651 | NCBI WGS metagenome assembly RRYU01 (sample SAMN10267283, study PRJNA491782) | microbial mat metagenome | isolation source: biomat in the production well | place: Japan: Minami-Kanto gas field, natural gas well KTG3 | collected 2017-06 | reverse complement strand
GGGGGGGCATAATACCGGCGAACAGCAATCATTGCGGGATGCGGAACAGCTTGACGCCGACTCTCCCACACAGGATACAGAGAACCAGGTCACCCATGCACGAAGCCGATAACAGACATAGCGAATCCCGCAATACCTGCGCCAGGACGGCCGCGCTGGCCGCTGCGGAGACACTCAGTGTACGAGCTACCGGCGTTGTGCAATACCGCTCGCGGGGTCGCGTGCTGATTATTGGTGGAGAAGAGGCGCAATGGCTGGCGGCCCGCCTGGAAGCACCATTGCATGCCCAGGTTTTACTCACCTGTGGTGAAGATGAGCCCGGTGTTCCGGCGACCCCGCTCGCTGGCCGTACGATGAGGATCTCGGGACATCTGGGTGCCTTCGAGCTCGAACTGGGCGAGCGCGGCAAACACAACCATGAGTCCATAGCGGCCGACATGGTTATCGATCTCGCTTCCCCGCCCCTCCTGGAGAGGGAGCTTCCGCCCCCGGGATACTGGCACTTCGGACGGGAAATGCAGGATCTGGATGCGGCGATGCTGGCCGTCGAGGGCATGGTCGGGACCTTCGAGAAACCGCGTTATTTTGACTATGATGCGAGCATCTGCGCCCACGCCAGATCCGGACAAACCGGCTGCCGCCGCTGTATAGACAGCTGTCCTGCCGAGGCCATCATTTCAATCGGCGAGCAGATCGAGGTCGATGCAAACCTGTGCCAGGGTGGAGGCATCTGCGCCAGCGTGTGCCCCAGCGGCGCCATGCGCTACGCCTACCCGGGGCCGGGGGACACGGCAGAGCGCATCCGCCTGATACTGAGAACCTATGTCGAGTCGGGCGGAAGTGACCCGGTCATCCTGTTCGTTGCGGACGAGGATGTGGCTGGCCTGCCGCCTATTTCGCCGAATGTCCTGCTGGTGGTGGTCGAAGAACTCGCCAGTGTCGGTCACGAACTCTGGTTCGCCGCTCTTGCCTGGGGAGCAGGACGCGTGTTGCTGGTCGACGCTGGCGCCATGCCTGGCAAGGCACGCAGCGCGCTCGACAAACAGATCGCTTTCAGTCACGACCTGCTCAGGGGGTTCGGTTACGCTGCCGATGCCCTGCGTTGCATCGGGATCAGCCAGGTGCAGGCGGAGTGCCGGCGCCTGCCGCTCCCTGCTTTACCGGCGGCAGCGGCATTCGCGTCACTTGAACAAAAGCGGGAGCTGGCCGTTCTGGCCCTGAACCACCTATGGCGGCATTCACCACAACCCACAGAGAGTATCGCGATCCTGCCCGGAGCCCCTTATGGCCGCATCCGCGTGGACGTGGAAAAATGCACGCTCTGCATGAGTTGCGCCTCGGTGTGTCCGGCCGGCGCCTTGAGCGCGGGCGATGATACCCCCCGCCTGGTATTCCATGAACCCAACTGCGTACAGTGCAGCATTTGCGCCAATAGCTGCCCCGAGCGGGCCATCATCCTGGAAGCGCGTTATCTGGCCGACCCGGAGAAGCGCCGGCAGCCCGCTGTACTGTATGAGGAGCCGCCTTTTTGCTGTGTCGCCTGCGGCAAGCCCTTCGCCACCCGGCGCATGATTGACAATATCCTCGACCAGCTGAGCGGTCACGCCATGTTCCAGACCGAACAGGCGCGGCGGCGCCTGAGCATGTGTGAAGACTGCCGGGTGGTCGACGCAGTGCAGGATACGGAGGCCATGCAGAGCGGACTCTTCGGTTCGCCATCCAATCATTGACAGGTGGACGAAATGAATATGCACATGCCGCAAGAAACGTCCGGCCTGGTGGGCCAGAGCGCCCCGCTGCTGCCGGAAGAACAGGCCCGCAGGGCAGGCATGTACAGCGTGCTGGCGGCGTTGCTGCGCGATGCCCCCGATACCGGCGTACTGAGCTTCGTCGGACGGTTGGAGTCGGATGCCGAGGCGGGTAAAAATGAACTGGCTTTGGCCCTCAGCATGCTGTCGCTGGCATCCAGACACAGTTCCAGCGCATCCATACGCGATGAATACCATGCCTTGTTCATCGGTCTCGGCCGGGGCGAGCTGGTGCCCTATGGGTCCTGGTACCAGACTGGCTTCCTGATGGAGAAACCCCTTGCCCTGCTGCGCGAGGACCTGGCGCGACTGGGTTTCGAACGCGCCGCCGAGGTTCGCGAGCCGGAAGACCATATCGCGGCCCTGTGCGAGGTCATGTCCATGCTGGTCCGGGACCAGGTCCCGTTCAGTCGGCAGCAGCAGTTCTACAACAACCATATCGGAAACTGGGCGCAGACCTTCTTCACCGATCTGGCGGATGCCCAGTCATCCACCTTCTACAAGTCCGTGGCGCGCTTCGGCTCCGCCTTCTGTTCACTGGAAGGGCGCTATTTGTCCCTGCTGGACTAGACAATTTGTCATAGTGGATGCCTTTGACCCGGAAGGGCCGGGGCTGACACGTCATTCAGGTCATTTTTGGTCATTATTCTCCCTTCAGGCATGGCGCGCGGATTGCGAACAGAATGTAACAGCGGCCCCCTGGCCGGCCGCCGATCCCACTGACCGAATCAGCGAAATGCATCACAGGAGCTAACGCAATGAAGAATGCCAAGCAGCAGGTCTCGCCATCCCGTCGCAGATTTCTGCGCAATGCCGGTATTTCGGGAGGGATCGCGGCTGTCGCGGCAACCGCGCCGGGGGCTGTGACCGCAGACTCTGGAGATCAGGGCACGGAACAAAAACCACGCGAGGGCTACCGCCTGACCAAACACATTCTCGATTACTACAAAAGCGCTTCCAGCTGAGCGACGACCCACGAGGAACCCAATAATGAAACTGAAAAAAATCTCCAGTCAGATCGAGATGCCCTCGTCGCCGCAGCAGGCACAACAGCCCGCCAAGACCGGTGTTCAGCTGAATCGCCGCGATTTTCTCCGCCAATCCGGGATTCTGGCCGGCAGCGCCGCGCTGGCGAGCGGTCTGGCGCCAGGCATGATGAAGAAGGCGACGGCCGCGCAAGCCGGCCAGGCCGGAGCAGACAAAGAGGTGCGGACTATCTGTACCCACTGCTCCGTTGGCTGCGGCGTGATCGCCGAGGTGAAGAGCGGGGTCTGGGTTGGCCAGGAACCCGCGTTTGACCATCCGTTCAACCGCGGGGCGCATTGCGCCAAGGGTGCTGCGGTGCGTGAACACGGACATGGCGAGCGCCGTCTGAAATATCCCACCAAGCTGGTCGGCGGCAAGTGGCAGAAGGTCTCCTGGGAACAGGCCATTGAGGAGATCGGCGATAAGCTGCTGAAGATCCGGGAAGAGTCCAGCCCCGATTCGGTGTACTGGCTGGGTTCGGCCAAATTCAACAACGAACAGGCCTATCTGTTTCGCAAGTTCGCGGCCATGTGGGGCACGAACAATGTGGATCACCAGGCCCGCATCTGTCACTCGACCACGGTAGCCGGGGTGGCCAACACCTGGGGCTACGGTGCGATGACGAACAGCTACAACGACATCCACAAGTCGAAGGCGATTCTCCTGATCGGCTCCAACCCGGCCGAGGCGCACCCGGTTGCCCTGCAGCACATTTTCAAGGGCAAGGAAGAGAACAACGCGCCGATGATCGTCATTGATCCGCGCTTTACCCGTACCGCCGCGCATGCAGATCATTTTCTGCGTATCCGCCCCGGAACGGACGTGCCCATCATCTGGGGCATGATGTATCACATTTTCAAAAATGGCTGGGAAGACAAGGAATACATCCGCCAGCGTGTCTACGGCATGGATGAGGTCAAGGCCGAAGTCGCCAAATGGACCCCGGATGAGGTCGAGCGTGTCACCGGCGTGCCGGAAAACCAGGTATATGCCGCTGCCAAGGCCATGGCGGACAACCGCCCCGGTACATTCATCTGGTGTATGGGGGGAACCCAGCACACCATCGGCAACAACAACACCCGCGCCTACTGCGCCTTCCAGCTGGCACTCGGCAACATAGGCGTTTCCGGCGGCGGCGCCAATATCTTCCGCGGTCACGACAATGTGCAGGGCGCGACCGACCTCGGCGTGCTGGCCAATACCCTGCCCGGTTATTACGGACTCACGCCGGGTTCCTGGGCGCACTGGGCGCGTGTCTGGGACCTGGACGTCGACTGGATCAAGGGCCGCTTCGACTCCGGCGCCTACGAACAGTCGAAGGGCGAGGATGTACCGGTGATGAACACCAAGGGCATCCCTGTCTCGCGCTGGATCGACGGCGTGCTCGAGGACAAGGCCAACATGGGCCAGAAAGACAATGTGCGGGCCATGTTTATGTGGGGGCATGCACCCAATTCGCAGACCCGTGGCCAGGAGATGAAAAAGGCCATGGAAAAACTCGATCTGCTGGTCGTGGTGGATCCCTATCCAACCGTCTCCGCGGTCATGCACGACCGCACCGACGGGGTGTATCTGCTGCCAGCCTGTACCCAGTTCGAGACCATCGGCTCGGTAACCGCGTCCAACCGCTCGCTACAGTGGCGCGACAAGGTCATCGAACCCCTGTTCGAGTCGCTGCCCGATCACACCATCATGTACAAGCTGGCCAGGAAGCTGGGTATCGAGCAGCAGACGTTCAAGCACATCAAGGTCGAAAACGACGAACCCGTGATCGAGGACATCACCCGCGAATTCAATCGCGGCATGTGGACCATCGGTTACACAGGGCAGAACCCGGAGCGCCTGAAGCTGCATCAGCGCAATTGGGGTACCTTCGATTACACCAGCCTGAAGGCGGAGGGAGGGCCCGCCGACGGGGATTTCTACGGCATGCCCTGGCCTTGTTGGGGCACTGCGGATATGAAACACCCCGGCACCCCCAATCTGTACGACCCCAGTACCTCGATTGCGCAGGGTGGACTGACCTTCCGTGCCCGCTTCGGTGTTGAACGCAATGGGGTAAACCTGCTGGCGGACGACAGCTACTCAGCCGGTTCGGAGATCAAGGACGGCTACCCTGAATTCACCGACAAGATGCTGAAGAAGCTCGGCTGGTGGGATGACCTCAGCGATGAGGAGAAAAAGCTCGCGGAGGGTAAGAACTGGAAGACCGACCTGTCGGGCGGGATCCAGCGGGTTGCCATCAAACATGGCTGCGCCCCCTTTGGTAACGCAAAGGCACGCACGGTGGTCTGGACCTTCCCCGATCCGGTACCCATCCACCGCGAACCCCTGTATACCAGCCGGCGTGATCTGGTGGAAAAATATCCCACATATGAAGACCGCAAGTCGTTCTGGCGGCTGCCGACCCGCTACGGGTCGATACAGGCCAAGGACTACTCGAAGGACTATCCGGTCATCCTCACGTCCGGCCGCCTGGTCGAATACGAGGGTGGAGGTGAGGAAACCCGCTCCAACCCCTGGCTGGCCGAACTGCAGCAGGACATGTTCGTCGAAATGCACCCGCGTGATGCGAACAATGCCGGGGTAAAAAATGGCCAGGATGTCTGGGTCGAGGGTGCCGAAGGCGCGAAAGTCAAGGTCAAGGTACTGGTAACGCGACGGGTCGCTGCGGGTGTGGCCTTTATGCCTTTCCATTTTGGCGGGCACTTCCAGGGCAAGGATCTTCGCGACAAGTATCCCGAGGGGGCGGATCCCTATGTATTAGGCGAGGCCTGCAACACTGCGATGACCTATGGCTACGATTCGGTGACGCAGATGCAGGAAACCAAATGCAGCCTTTGCCGCATCTACAAGGCTTGAGGAGGACTCAGACATGGCGAATATGAAGTTTTATTGCGACGCGGAACGCTGCATCGAGTGTAATGCCTGTGTCACGGCCTGCAAGAACGAGAACGAGGTGCCCTGGGGCGTAAACCGCCGCCGGGTGGTCACCATCAAGGACGGAGAACCCGGTGAACGCTCGCTTTCCGTGGCCTGCATGCATTGCTCGGACGCCCCCTGCGCGGCGGTCTGTCCGGTCGACTGCTTCTACACCACGGATGACGGTGTGGTGCTGCATGACAAGGACATCTGCATCGGCTGCGGATATTGTTTCTACGCCTGTCCCTTCGGCGCACCCCAGTTTCCCAAGGCCGGGGCCTTCGCCTCGCGCGGCAAAATGGATAAATGCACCTTCTGTGCCGGAGGACCGAAGGAGACCGGCAGCGCAGAAGAGCACCGGATGTACGGCTCGAATCGCCTGGCCGAAGGCAAGCTGCCTCTGTGCGCTGAAATGTGCTCATCAAAGGCCCTGCTTGCGGGTGATGCCGATGTGGTTTCAGACATCTATCGTAAACGCGTGATCAATCGCGGGGCCTCCGTCATGAATTGGGGCGTGAACTATGACAAGGCCAGTCTGCGGACAGGCGGCAGCATGAAAGGCAAGGCCAGCAGTGAAGGCTGATTAGCCGCCGCTGCCGGGACGCAGTCCCGGCAGCTCCCACCCAACCCGGCTCTTGCCGCATTCTCTGAGCAGGCATGGTCGCGCTCTATACCGGTTGTCGAAACGAGGGTTACGCAGATGTGTATCAACCACCAGCATCATCTGTACTGGCAGGTATGCGCGCTGATGCTTGCAGGGTTCTTGCTTGTTTCTCTACCCGTCGCGGCGGCAGAGCCGGGTGTCGCCAACTCGCCGATTGCGGTCCCCAACCCGGCCAGCGATCTGTGGCGGGCCGTGCGCCAGCGCGAAGCACCGGGCGCAGGGACCACCCAGGCCAGGGGACCCGAGGCCGGTGTGCTCATCAACAGCAGCGGAGAGGATTTCCGCAATTTCAGACGCCAGGAGCTGATTGGAAAATCGGCCATATTGATCGCCGCCTTCGCCGCGCTGATCCTGGTCTTCTATATGCTACATGGCCGGATTCCGATAGAGGGGGGGCGCTCCGGCAGACTCATCAGACGTTTCGCCGACTTCGACCGGAGCCTGCATTGGCTTGTGGCTATCCTGTTTATCATTCAGGCGCTGACCGGAATGATGCTCCTGTTCGGGCGGTTTGTGCTGTTGCCGGTCCTAGGGCCCGGGGCCTTCTCCGTGGTGGCCGATGCCAGCATGGTGAGCCACAATTATCTGGGCCCCCTGTTCCTGGCCTCACTTGTGGTGATGCTTATCCGTTTTATGGCCAAGAATTTGCCGACGCGTCATGACCTCAAATGGTTGCTGCGGGGCGGCGGGGTCATCGGCGAGGGTCATGTGAGCGCCGGTTTTTTCAATGCCGGGGAAAAGATCTGGTACTGGGCGGTCGGCGTGCTGGGACTCACAGTTTCCATCAGCGGCCTGATCCTGGACTTCCCGGTCTTTGCCGGGGGGCGTGATTTCATGCAACTGGTCCTTACCGTACACGGGATCGCGGCCGTTTTCTTTATTACCGGTTCCCTGGCGCATATCTATATCGGCACCATCGGCAGTGAAGGCAGCCTGGAGAGCATGACCACGGGTTACGTGGATGAGAATTGGGCCAAGGCCCATCATGATCTCTGGTATGCCGAGGCCAAGGGGCGCAACGGGACCACTGCACGTGAAAATGGCGAAAACATGGGAATTCCGCCCATGCCGGCCCCTGCGGAAAAGACCTGACCATGGGACATTGTGACGGCAGAGAAATAAGTCGATGATATGTATATGCACAGCCGACTGCACCCTGTCCAACTGCGGATTCCAGTCATGCTGAACTGATTTTCGCTTGATGGCGCTATTCCTGAGATCCTTGTTGCGTGCCAGTGTCCTTTGCACAGTACTCCCTTTGGTTGTTGAGTTAGAATCCGTCGATGCTTTTTTCCCTGCAAGATATCGAGACCGCCATTGACGCGGATACTTTATCCAACGGGCGGCGGCTCCTGGCTACCGACCGCGTGGATCGGCCCAATGTACAACGCGGCGGGGAACTGGTGTCCGGTATGATCCTCCAGGGCAGGGGCCAGTTGCTACGGGTCTATATACGGGTGTTTCGGCAGACGGGCGGGGATGTAAGCATACGGGGTGAATGCACCTGCCGAAAACGGAGTGGCTGTGAGCATGTTGCGGCGGTGCTGCTTCTGGCGCTGGAAAGGGAGCAGACGGAGGATTCGGGAGGTCAACAGGCGGCTTCCCGGCAACTGGAACGCGCACCGGAGCCAGTCGTACAGAAATCTGTCGCGGGCAAAGATCTACCGTGCCTGGTCTATGTGCTGCGGGGGCAGGGTGTGGACGGGTCCCGCTCCCATGCCCTTGCTGCGGACGAACTGAGGGTCGAGACCTACACGGCACGGCGGCGGCCTGCCGGCGGTTATACCGAGGTGCGGTCTTACGCACCCGCCTGGATGCTGCGGGGACTGCCCCCGAGGTTTCTGACTGCCGCCGATCTGGAAGTTTTACGCCATCTGGCGGGCTTGGATCCACAGGGCTCCGGTGCGCTCACTCTGACCCAAGGCAAGGATGACCTGCAGCGGCGTTATCCTGATGCGGAGTTTGCCCTGCCTGAAACGCTGGAGGTGCGGGAGCTGCCTCTGTCAGCCCCCATACCCTGCCTGCGCCTGCAGACCCACCCGATTGCGGATGCCCGAGACAGGCAGCCGGTGGACAGGGCACAGCTGGTTTTTGAATACCATGGCCGGCGCCTGGGCCGCAGCGATCCGTCCAGCTGGGTGGATGCTCGAGGCTTGCTGCGAGTGGTGCGGGATCGGGCGGCCGAGCGTGCCTGCATCGAGCATATGATGGCTGCGGGTTTCGTTGAGGACTCTCACCTCAGCCGGCATACCGGCAGCGATTGTTTCAACCTGCCGGGGCAGCGGCAGGCCTGGATCGATTTTCAATTATCTGTCATGCCCGCTCTGCAGGCGGCGGGTTGGCGGGTGGAATGCGCCGCGGGCTTCCGTCATTGCCTGGCGCGGCACGGAAATTGGCTCGCCGAGCTGGAAGCCTGCGATGAGGATGGCTGGTTCGGCTTCTCCATCGGGGTTGAGACCGAGGCTGGTCGGATCAATCTGTTGCCGGCATTGGTGCAGCTCATCCAGGAAGCGCCGGAGCAATTCACGCGCGAGCGCCTGATCGAGCCCGACCGAAATAAACCGATCCCCGTTCCCCTGCCGGATGGGCGCCTGCTGGCTGTGGACGCGGCGCGCTTGCGGTCCATCTTCGAGACCCTGTTCGAACTATACGAACCGGGCGGCCTGGACCGGGCGGGCCGATTGCGACTGCATCGCTTCCAGCTGGCGCGATTGGCGGAGCTGGAGGAAGAAAGCGCACTTCAGCGTGCGGATTGGCTGGTGGGGGATGAGCTGCGCCGTCGCATTGCACGTCTGCGCAGCTTGTCCGGCTCGCCCCAGGTAGCTCCACCGCTCGGCCTGCGTGCGGTGCTGCGCAAGTACCAGCGCGGCGGGCTCAACTGGCTGCAGTCTCTGCGCAGTGGCGAGCTGGCTGGTATCCTGGCCGACGACATGGGGCTCGGGAAAACCTTGCAGACCCTGGCCCATCTGCTGCTGGAAAAGGAACAAGGCCGTTTGCAGCATCCCGCTTTGGTGGTGGCCCCCACCAGCCTGATGCTCAACTGGAGGCAGGAGGCACGGCGTTTCGCCCCGGATTTACGGGTCCTGACCCTGCATGGTCCACAACGTCATGAGCACTTCGAACACATGGCCGGGTACGACCTGGTGCTGACGACCTACCCTTTACTGGTGCGCGACCGGGAACACCTGTTGACCCAGTCCTTCCATATACTGGTACTGGATGAGGCCCAGGTGATCAAGAATCCCCGGACCCGGGTGGGTGGGGTAGTTCGCGAGATCCATGCCGTTCACCGGCTGTGCCTGACCGGAACTCCCATGGAGAATCACCTGGGAGAGCTGTGGTCCCTGTTCGATTTCCTGCTGCCGGGCCTGCTGGGCACACAAAAACAGTTCAAGCAACTGTTCCGCGTCCCGATCGAGAAAGCGCGCGATGACGGGGCTGCTCAGCGCCTGGCGAGACGGATACGTCCTTTCATGCTGCGCCGGACCAAGTCCCAGGTGGTCTGCGAACTGCCGCCCAAGACCGAGATTACACGCAGTGTTGAACTGGAAGGGGCGCAGCGCGACCTGTACGAGAGCATCCGCCTGGCCATGCATGAGCGGGTGCGCCGAGAGGTGGAGGACAAGGGGCTGGCGCGCAGCGGTATCGTCATCCTGGACTCCCTGCTCAAGCTGCGCCAGGTGTGCTGCGACCCGCGTCTGGTCAAACTGAATAGTGCCCGCGGGGTGCGGGAGTCGGCCAAGTTGGAACTGCTCATGACCCTGTTGCCGGAGATGGTGGCGGAGGGTCGCCGCATCCTGTTGTTTTCCCAGTTCACCGGCATGTTGGCACTGATCGGGCAGGCGTTGCGGGAAGCGGGTCTGGATTACCTGCAATTGACCGGCAGCACGCGGGATCGGGCCACCCCGGTGGAGCGTTTCCAGGCCGCTAAGGAGCCCGTGTTTTTAATCAGTCTCAAGGCCGGCGGTGTGGGCCTGAACCTGACTACGGCTGACACCGTGATCCACTACGATCCCTGGTGGAATCCGGCGGTGGAGCGCCAGGCCACCGACCGCGCCCACCGCATCGGCCAGGACAAAGCGGTGTTTGTCTATAAACTGCTTAGCGAGGGCACGGTGGAACAGCGCATCCAGGCCTTGCAGATGCGCAAACAGGCGCTGGCGGACGGCCTGCTGGAAAGTGGTGCGGTGGAAGGCCCGCAATGGCGCGCCGAGGACCTGGAGTTTCTGTTCGAGCCGCTGGCATGAAGGGGTTGTTGACAGATGGATAGACAGATTCGATCCCAGGTGGATCAACTGTTGTTGGAGCAGGGCGAATACCTGCCGTTGGAATTTCTGCTGGCAGAAGGCCGCCTGGTGTATGCCGATTACGAGGCCTGGCGCAACGGAGCTGCGGGCTTGCTGGAAGAGCGCTTGTTCGGTGATGCCGGGCAGGTTAAACAGGATCTGGCGCAAGCCTCGGCCTACGCACAGGAGTTGCGCCTGGAGCCTGCAACTTTGAGCTACAAGGTCTGGGGCGGTGGCGCTGCCCTGTGCTTCAGTCGCGACGAGGTGCTCGATACCCTGTTTCGCACAGGCTACCGCAGGCGCGACGATGAACCCCAGATGGACCTGTTCATGGACTCCCCCGGGACTACTCTGGCCAATGGTATCGCCCAGGCCCTGGGGCGACGGGATACCGGCGGGGCAGTTGAGCAATTGAGGCAGCTCTACCGCATCGACCCCGGTAATTCCCGGCTCGGTGGCCTGGAGCGCCTGTTGGAGGCTGACCAGGCGGGACATGCACCGGTGACGGACCCGGTTGCGGAGCTCATCCGGCTGCGCGAAGAAATCCAACCCCTGGCGGAGGATTTGCTGGGGCGTGATGCCCGTGAGTTCCTGCTGCCCCTGTGGCGGCGTCTGGATCAGGCGCTGGAAGGACGTGGTTTCGATCCCGGCCAGCCGGATCTGCACCGCAGCTATACCACAGCCTGCATGTTGGATTGGAGCGGGCAGCTCGCCGCCGTGGAGTCTGAAACGCAGTGGCGGCAGCAACCCCTGTTGTTGTGCCGCCATGCCGCCGCCAGCGCTCATCTGCGGGAACCGTACCCAGCGTTGGCGGACCTGTTTCAATTATGCTGGCGCTTTCCGCAATTGGCCGCACCGCCGGCGGCCGACTGGCCGGCGGACACCCATCGGGCCTGGGATATGTTCCAGGAGCTGGATCCCGAGCTGGAGACTACCGCATTTCCCGCCTGGTTGCTGGTCATTCGGCCAGGCCTGGCCAGGAGGCTGCCGCCACCAGATGGGGATGCGCCGGAGGTGTACCGACTGCTGGTTGAGCTGCAGCGGGAGCAGGGGCGTTCGCGCACTGCGCCCGATGCCAATGCCTTGCACCTGCGTAAAAAGCTGAAGCAGCGTGACCCGGTATTGTTCAAGCACTACATCGCAAATCTTGGCAGATGAGATAATCGCAGGAAATATATCCCTGTATCACATGATCCGGCGATGCTGCCGTTGCATCGTCACCGTTCATGTTCATTAACCTGAATCCGCGGTTGGGATGCCGACGGTCAAGGGTCAATAGACACATGAACTCAGGCAGACAGCTCATTCCGATGGATTTATGATAAGCGCATGAATAGACGCACCCTTCTGAAACTTACGGTACCGCTTTCCCTGTCATTGGGGGTGATCTCACCTTGTCGCCGTTTGCATGCCCTGGAAACAAGGTCGGCTGCCGCGGACGTGAAGGCTTCCGGAATTACCGCCTTTATCGATCGCCTGGTCCCTGCCGATCCCCTGTCACCCGGGGCATTGGACCTCGGGGTCCAGCAGCCGATTTTGTCCAGGATGGCCGGCAACCCTGTCTATCTGCACATAGTGCACAAGGCCATGGATTGGCTGGACCATGAAGCCCTAAAGCAAGGCGGCGGGGATTTCGCATCGCTGCCCCCAAAGCAGCAGGATGCATTGATCTCCCGGGCAGAGGGATTGCCCCGTGAGCACTATGTCAACTGGGCATTCAGGCGCTTGCTTGCCGACACACTGCAAGGCTATTACACGCGCCAGGAGGCGTGGGATAGTCTCTGCTATCGCGGGCCGCCGCAACCGCTGGGTTTCCCGCAGCATGCTGAACCACACACTGACTGCAAGCGTCCATGAATCAGAACTCAGACGCATATGATGTGGTCATCGTGGGCTCAGGTGCCGGTGGTTCGGCAGCAGCCTGGACCCTGGCCAGCAGCGGTTTCAGGGTGCTCATACTGGAGGCAGGACCTAGTTTCGATCCCGCCAGGGACTATCGTTTGCATCGTCAGGACTGGGAAACCTCCCGGGGCTTTCCGATCAAACCCGGTTCTCAGGGCCACTACAGTTTTGGGCAAATGCAGTTGTTGGAGCCGCGCTGGGAATCGCTGCGCTCTTGGAACCATAAAACAGGGAAAATGGGCGAGGGAAAGAGACGTGAGGGGTGGAAATACCATCATGTGCGAGGCGCCGGGGGTTCCACCCTGCATTTTACCGGTGAGGCCCAGCGTCTGAATCCCCTGGCCATGAAGATGCGGAGTCAATATGGTGTGGCCGCCGACTGGCCGCTGGACTATGCGGAACTGGAGCCGTTTTATGAGATCGCCGAACGCATCATCGGTGTTGCAGGCCCGGCCGATGATGCACAACGCCCTCGGCGGACCCCCTGTCCGCTTCCGCCCCACGAACTGAGCTATACTAGTAGAAGGATAAAGGAACAAACTCAAGATCTCGGCGTGACCTGGGCGCCAAACACCTTGGCCGTTCTCTCCCGGCCCTACGATAAGCGTCCTGCCTGTAACTACTGTGGCGGTTGTAACCATGGCTGCCCCCGCACCGATAAAGGCAGTGCGGACATCACCTTTCTGAGGAAGGCCCTTGCCACCGGCCGATGCACCCTGAAGACCGGCGCAAGCGTGCTGGCATTGAACGCCGGTGCCGATGACAAGGTCGCATCGCTGGACTATGCGGATACCTCCGGCAGGGTCAGGCGTCAAGCGACCCCGCTCTTGGTCCTGGCCTGTGGGGCTGTGGAAACGCCCCGATTATTATTGCTCAGCAAGAGCCGTTTCGCCCCCGAGGGACTGGCCAACGAGTCCGGTCAGGTAGGCCGGAACTTCATGGAATCGTTGTTTTTCATATCCAACGGTATCCACCCGGAGCCGCTGGGCAGTCATCGGGGACTCCCGGCCGACATGAACTGCTGGGATTACAATCGGCCGAATGCCATACCCAATACCGTGGGTGGATGCCGTTTCAGCCCGGTCACCGCCGAGGCGGGGCTGAACGGGCCCCTGGCCTATGCCCAGCGCGTGGTGAAGGGTTGGGGGCTTGTCCATAAACAAGGGATGCGGGAAACCTTTGGCAGGGTGATAGGGATAGGGGCCATGGGGGAGAGTCTGCCCCATCCCGGCAGTTTTATCGATCTGGATGCCGAAACAGTCGATGACAATGGTTTGCCGCTTGCCCGTATCAACGGGTTTTTAGATGCACAGGAATTGATCCGCCTCGCCTTCATGGCGGATAAATGCCGGCAGATCCTGCGTGCCTGCGGGGTTAGGCAGATAGTCGAAGAGTACGGCAGCTACGACATGTTCAGTGCCACGCATGTATTCGGCAGTTGCCGCATGGGTGTGGATCCGGAGAGTTCCGTGGTCGATGCGGAATGCCGCAGTCATCGCTGGCACAATCTCTTTATCACGGATGCCAGCGTCTTTCCCAGTTCAGGTGGCGGCGAGTCACCTTCTTTGACTATCGAGGCCCTGGCGGTCAGAGCGGCCTCCAGGCTGATGGAAAAGAAGGCATGAATGCACGGGAACCGTGCATTGTCATATATAGCGCAGCAGTCAGTCATGCTATAAGGCTTGTCGTCATTCACCAAGCAGCGCATGAGGCTCCATCAACCAGTGTTGTCCGGATTCTTTGTGCGGAGTAATCGCTCTAATTCGCTAGCCGAGACGGGCCTGCCGTACAGGTATCCCTGTATTTCGTCGCAGGCGTGGGTGCGTAGAAATTCCGCCTGAAGGTCGTTCTCCACACCTTCGGCAATCACCTCCAATTTGAGCCGATGGGCCATGCTGATGATGGTCTGTGTGATCTCGCTGGTATCGGCTTTGAGACCGACTTCGACTATGAACGAGCGGTCGATCTTGATGCGATCCAGGGGAAATCGTTTGAGGTAGCTTAGCGATGAGTAGCCGGTGCCGAAGTCGTCGATGGCGATTTTCACGCCGTATCGCTTCAGTGTTGACAGTGCCTTAATGGCAGCATCGAGGTCCTGCATCAGAGCACCTTCGGTGACTTCCAGTTCCAGGCGGTGTGCCGACAGGCCGGTCTTTTCCAACACCCCTGTGACTATTTCGACCAGGTTGTCCTGGGCGAACTGCATTGGTGACAGATTCACTGCCATACGCATCGAGCCGAGACCCCGTTCTTCCCAGATCCTGGCCTGTCGACAGGCCTGTTCCAGTACCCAGCTGCCGATGGGCAGGATGCAGCCGGTATGTTCCGCCACTGGGATGAAGACATCCGGCCTGACCTGTCCCAGAGCCGGACTGTTCCAGCGCAGCAGGGCCTCTACCCCGATTAATTGGCCGTGTTCCGTCAAGACCTGGGGTTGATAGTGTATTTCCAACTCACCCCGCTGTAGGGCATGTTGCAGCAGATTCTCCAATTTCGAGCGGCTGCGCAGTTCGTTGCGCATGTCTGCGGTGAAATAACACAGGTCCCTGGAGGCTTCGTTGCGCGCCTTGTACATGGCGGTAAAGGCATTGTCGATCAGGGTTTCTGCATCGCTACCGTCGGCCGGGTATAGGCTTACGCCAATGCGTGGTGACAGAAAAACCTCCGCATTATTTCCCTTGAGCGGGAATTGGAAGGTCTCGTACAAGCGGCGACCGGTATTGTCCAAGACCTGGATGTTCGGCAGGTCCTTGATCAGCACAGCAAATTCGTCGCCACTGATATGCGCGACCATATCTGTTTCACGCAATCCGCTGCACAGTTTATCCGCCATGGACTTCAGCAGCCGTTCACCACCGGATATGCCGTGTCTGTCATCCGTGGTTCCCCGACGTTCCAGGTAAATGACCATGACACTCAGCCGGTTGCTGAGTTCCCCCGCCATGATGGCGTTCTGGAGGTTCTCGCGCAGGACTACCTGGTTAGGTAGTCCGGTTATGGGGTGGTGCCGCATATTGTGCTCAAACCGGTTCCTGAGTCGTTGCAGGGCATGGGTTTCGGCGTTGTGCTGCAACCAGCTCCAGAGCGGGAACGACAATAGCAGCACGATCATGGACACGGCCGGAGGAAACCAGAGGTTAAACTCCATGAGCAGGGCTGTACTCGACAACAGGACAGCGGTGGTTACGCCCATGACCATAAGCAGTCCATGGCGAACTGGCCAGGACAGGATCAAAACGGAGATGAAAACCACCAAAGCGTTAATGATGACTTGTGCGTGCCCAGGCAGTTCACGGACCACTTTTCCTTCCAACACGGCATTGGCGATGTTGGCGTTCATCTCCACTCCAGGCATGCGGTCCCGGGACTGAGTGGCCGGTGTTGCAAGGGCGTCTCCCAGACCGGCGGCGGTCGCTCCGACCAGGATGACCTGATCCTGCAGTTCTATATCCGGCACTCGCCCTTCCAATATGTCTACATAGGATATGCGCTTGAAGTATCCGGTGGGGCCGGCAAACGGAATAAGTATGCGCTGATCGCGTACCCAGCGGTCCGGCTGGGTTGCCGTATTCCCTTCCGGATGACGTTCGCTATCCAGTACGGGTTGCAGATCGGGGTATGCGACCTCCATCAGGGCCAAACCAAAACTGGGCCAGTAGGGTGAGCCCAGGCCGGCACGCAGGTAGACGCTTCGGCACAGGCCATCCACGTCAAGCTCCATGTCCACATGCCCCATGGCTGCTGCAGATTGCGCCAGATCCGGAATGGGCAGGGATTCGGAGATAAGTCGGCCTTTAGGCCCCTGCTCCGGGGCCACTGCGAGTACCGTGTGCTTATTGCGTTCCATGGCCAGGGCGAACAGTAGGTCCGCCTCAGGGTCGCTACGTTCCTCCTCCGGCATCAGGATGTCGAATCCCGTTGCCCGTACCCCCTGATGGGTCAGGCGATCCAGCAGCTTGGCATGCACTCGCCTGGACCAAGGCCAGCGGCCCAGGCGCTTGAGGCTTTTATCGTCGATGGCGACGATGGCGATATCCGGCACCGTGTCGCGGTACTGCTGACGGATCAAATTGTCGTAGACCAGCAGATCGACCCGCTCAAGCCATTTCGATTCCACCAGGAACACCGCACCCAGGGACAGGCCTAGCGCGAAGGACAGTGCAGTCGCGAGCCGCCGTGTCCGCTGGGTTTTCATACCGGTGTCAAAGCAGCAATATCATCAGAATCGCCGGTAGCGCTATTAACAACCAGCTGCTGTCGGGGGCGGGATCGATTTTTTGCGTTGCACCCCAGGGACCGATGTAGCCATCCGGTTCAATGATGCGCACCCGCAGGTAGCGTATCTGTCCCTGGACCGGATCCAGTGCCAGCTGTGCCTGGTCTAGTTTTTCGTCCAGCAGCAGTTGCGTGAATTCCTCGTCCTGGGCCATCTGCACCTGGTAGGTCTGGCCGGGCCCTCCTTCTCGCCAGGAGGCCAGTATGAGCTCGTCACCGACTTCCAAAGAGGGATCGACTCGCTCTGGTATGGGTTTGACCTCCCAACTTCTCACCTTGCCCGGTGGACCGATCTCTCCGTCAGCGGCAATGCTGGTCAGCTGCCAGTAATAGCGGGTCAATTCGGTCAGCTCGGATGGGTCGAAGCTGATGTCCTGCAGACC
>RRYU01003718.1_pt1 | contig 17282 bp, 14 predicted proteins | sample 2162651 | NCBI WGS metagenome assembly RRYU01 (sample SAMN10267283, study PRJNA491782) | microbial mat metagenome | isolation source: biomat in the production well | place: Japan: Minami-Kanto gas field, natural gas well KTG3 | collected 2017-06 | reverse complement strand
AAATTCTAAACAAATTTCCAGAAATTCAAATACTAAGTCCAAAAGACGAAAACCAAGCAAGCTCAGTGATTTCATTTACAATAGAAGGGATACATCCACACGACATAGCCGAAATATTCAATTCTGAGGGCATCGCAATCAGATCCGGCCAACATTGCAACCAGCCACTCATGAGCTCACTAGGCATATCTGCAACAGCCAGGATTAGCTTTTATCTATACAACAGTTTAAAAGAATTAGAAGCCATAGAAAAAGCCCTAAACAAATGCTTTAACATTTTTAAATAAATGGACCTATACACAGAAATAATCTTAGACCACTACAAACATCCACATAATTTTGGCAGTTTAACAAATCACACCCACTCAGCAACCGAAACAAACACTTCATGCGGAGATAAAGTGACAATAGAATTAATTATAAAAAAAGACAAAGTCAAAGACATCAAGTTTTCTGGAGAAGGATGCGCAATCAGTCAAGCGGCATGTTCAATGCTCACAGATCACATAAAAGATTTTTCATTACAAAAAATAAACGACCTCACATTAGATGACATAAAAAAACTCCTCAACGTAGAAATAAATCCAGGCCGCATCAAATGCGCAACCATTGGATTAATCACAATTCAAAAAGCCTTAGCAAAATAAAAAGAAGGTAAACTGTCTTTTAGCAATTTACCCTCTCTTAAATTTTTTTATTTTACCTAGAATCCCAAAACCATCTTTGATTCCATCTCACCACCACTAATTTTTGCAGAGCTAATCATATAATCAAATGCACTTACAAATGATTTAAACTCATCATATTCCGCACCACCCTCATCAGCAAAATCCACAAACATATCAACAACACTCATCATATTATCAATATCAACATAAGTCACACCTGCGCCATAAACCCCAGATAATGAATCTACCGCAGATAAATAATCACTATTATTTGCCAAAGAATTTCGAGAATAATCATCAGCAAAACCAGGATAAAGTGCCATCACAAAAATATTGTCATTTGTAATTCCATAAGTAAATTCTAAATCAATAGCCGAAACCTTAGCGCGCTCAGCATCTGTTAAATATGAATCCACCCAAAAAGCTTCTGGCATATCTACAAAACTTAAAGAAACTTTATTAAGACCCGAAATTGCACTAGAAGATTTTACTACATACTCACCCAAGTCAACCTCTGTAGATTCTGCATTTAACTTATCAATCATAACATCAACCTGACTAGTCAGATAATTCACAACCTTGTTTCCAGCTGCTCTTTTTGTAGAATCAAGCTTCAAATAAGCTTCAAAACCTGGTACAAGCTGATCAACATCATGTACAGCAATCGCATAAGGACTATCCATAATAGCATCAAACTCAGCCACGCTTAGTCCAAGTTCTGTAGACAATATGTTTTCCAAATCTAAAGCCGTATCAACAACATCAGAAACTCCATACATTCCATAAGGATCATCAAACATATAATAATCCATATTCATCAATAAAGAATCAGACAAAAGACTCAAATTTGGATTTTCCAAATATAATACAATTCCATCAGCATTTATTTTATCAATCAAAGACAAGGCAAATCCTCTATAAGAATCAACAATCATATTTTCACCACTATTAAGTCCCATAAATGATGATAAACTCATACCCTTAGAATTTAAATTTAACCAAAAATGAAAATCTGCAAATGAAGCCAAATAATCATCCATCATACCCATACCCATTGTAGAATAAAGATCAGAAATTAGCCCAGAAAAGAAATCCAAATCCACAGATATATAAGATAAAGCATCATAATCAATATGTGAATTTTCATTATATCCATTACCAGACATAACCCTATCCACTGCTTTATTCAGTGTTTTGGCATGATTTGTCATGACAAAAACATCACCAACCAATGCCCCATACATATCATTGTTTAAATTAGTCCAATATAAAATTTCATCCTCAACGACACATGTAATATCAGATTTATAACTCATCCACCACTCATCTTTTAGCCAATCAATCATTAAATCTTTATCTCCAACTTTTGCAGCCACATACATATCAATCTCATCTTCATCCACAGAATAAAGACTCACATCCTCATTTAAAAACTCCATTCCAACCAAAAACTCCCATTTATCACCTAACAAAGTCTCCAGATCAGCATCAAGATCCATACCCATCATCATATCATTCCAAAAACCCAACTCAGGTATTTTATCAACAAAGTCCTCCAAATCATTTAATACACCCGTATCATAATGATCCAAATTAAAAACCATAGTAGGATTTAACGGTAAAGCATCATTTATATCATAACTACCACCATTCAATTTTTCTCCTTCACAAACTTCATAAAAAGGCACCGCACCAATCTCAAATGGCTTTTCCCAAGAGTTATATCTACTAAGTTTATTATCCCTCAAAACCTTCATTCTGTAAAGCATCTCCGCAACTTCCTTTCGTGACATATCATCCCCAGTTCCAAACAAATTTCTAGAATACTGATAAGTATGCTCCAATCCTACAACATTTGACTCAAGCGCATAATCCAAATAATCATAATACCAATCAGTATCATATGCATCCTCATAAGCATCAATAGTCCCCCAAGAATAAGTACTAAATTCAGGTAAAGTTCCATTATTAAATTCTAAAACAGCCATTTTTAAAGCCTCTACTCTATTTACACACTGTCCAGGCTTAAAAGTCCCATCATCATATCCATTTACAGTCCCCTTAGCTCGCGCCGCTTTTACATAAGCTGTATACCAAGCATCCGCAGGTACATCACTAAATAACTCAGCTTCATATCCACTTTCATCAATTTCAAGAACCTCAAAAAGCATTTTAATCATTTCAGCCCTATTTACACAATTATCAGGACCAAATTTTCCATCTCCATACCCATTAATAACACCATTTTTAGCCATCCAAAGTATAGAATCATCATAAGTAGTGTCATAATCCACATCCTCAAAAGTGATAACAGGATTCATATCATATAAAGTTGGAACCTCAACAACCTCCGTAATACCAACATCATACAGCTCAGGCTCAGCCTCTACATATCCGACCACAGCCAAACTAGTCTGAGACATAAGCAAAAAGCTAGCCACAAACATTAAGAAATACTTTTTCATAAATTTATAATTAATTAATCAAAAAATATTATAGGTAACTTAGACATAAAAGTAAAATAATCTAAAAACATGCAAGAATCTTGATTAATATCAGACTTAAGGTGTATAAATTAGATAGACATTTTTCTCAACCAATAACAATTTTTATTATGAAAACAAAAAACTATTTTCTAAAATTAGTTTTAGGCATTTTTAGCATATTTGCTCTTATTATTCTTACAGTTCCTCTTGCAAATGCTGCCGGTCCTACAATAAACACTACGGGTTTTAACGACGTAAGCTTAAAACACAAAAATGTAAAAGCAATTCACTACCTACAAGATAATAAAGTTGTAGTTGGATATGAAGACGGCACTTTTAAGCCAGAACAAAAAATCAACCGAGCAGAATTTTTAAAAATTGTAATGGAAGTTTCCAATTTTTCAATTGAAGGAAAAAATTGTTATCCAGATGTAAAAGATCAATGGTTTGCTCCATATATTTGCGCAGCAACATCTCAAAATTTGGTGGATGGATATCCAGATGGGACTTTTAAACCAGAGCAAGATATAAATTTTGCTGAAGCAAGTAAAATTATTGCAAATGTTTTAAAATTAGAAACTAGCCAATCACAAGACGTTTGGTTTCGCCCATATGTAATATCTTTAGAAAAAGAACAAGCAATTCCAGATGACATTAATAGCTTTGAAAGTACACTAACTCGTAGTCAAATGGCTGAGATGATTTGGAGAATAGATGCAGATCGAACATACAAACTATCAAAAACTTATAACGACATCCTCAACAAAACAGAACTTGATAGTAAACTTCAAGATTTTGGATCATGTCAGGAACTTCACGACTACTTCCAAGACAACGCCAATCCTCCATATTACACACCAGATGCAATAGAAATACCTAAAAATTCAATACCCGTAGCACCAATGATGTCCGAAAAAGGCGGATGTTTTACAGGAGAAACTAAAATTTTAATGTCTAACGGCGATTATAAATTTATAAAAGATATCAAAGCAGGAGATAAAATTCTTACAAAAAAAGACAAAGAATCCTCGCAGTATATAGAAGGAAATGTTAACAGCACAGTAAGCCACTATGTTCCTGGATACCTACTAATAAATCAAAACCTAGAAGTAACTCCAGAGCACGTAGTACTTGTAAATGGATTGTGGAATACTGCCGGTAATATAAAAGTCGGTGACTATATGATGAATAGAGACGGCTCTAAAATTAAAGTTAATTCAATACAAGAAGTTGAAGAACCAACATGGGTATACAATTTTGAAGTTGATCAATATCATACTTATTTGGCAAACAATTACTACGTTCACAACGACAAAGGAATGGTTGGATCAGAAGATTACTCAAGCACAAACGTCCAAGTATCAGGTGTAGACGAAGCAGACGTTGTAAAAAATGACGGAAAATACATTTACATGTTAAAAGGCAACACAGTACGTATTATTGAGGCTTATCCTGTAACAAGCATGGAAGAAGTAAACAGCATTAGTTTTGATGATCAAAATTTTTGGCCTAATGAGCTTTACCTCGATAAAGACATGCTAGTAGTTATCGGTAACACTTATGATGGTAATTATTTTGACGGATATGATAAAAGCCTAGTTAATCCTAGCTACTATTATCACAATGGTTCAACAAAAGTATATATTTTTAATATCGCAAATAGAGAAAATATAAGTTTAACTCGTGAAATAACACTTGAAGGAGACTATAACTCATCAAGAAAAATTGGAAACGTACTTTATACAGTTGTAGATCAAGACAATTATGTTTGGCCTTGGAATAATGCTAAAACTTGGACCGAAGATGATTTAGTACCATTAATCGTAGATAATGGCACTTTAGACAAAATGGTCGAATGTACAGACGTAAAATATATGCCACGACAAATTGATGAAACAAACTACATGATAGTTGCAGCAATACCTCTAGATAAAAACAGTCCAATAGAAAAAGAGGTAATAATAGGTTCAAGTAGCGAAATTTATGCATCAACCGAAAATCTATATGTAGCTCAACAAAAATATAGCTGGTATGGATGGTATGACGAAAATGATGACAAAGAAGAAACATATATTCACAAGTTTAAACTAGACAATACAGATATTACATACAAAGGAATGGGAACAGTGCCAGGTTCTATACTAAATCAGTTTTCAATGGACGAGTATGATCGTAATTTCCGAATTGCAACAACTCTCGGAAATGTTTGGGATGAGGAAAATCCTTCAAAAAACAACATATACATACTTAATCCAAACCTAGATACAATTGGAAAATTAGAAGGACTAGCACCTGGTGAAAGAATTTATTCTGCAAGATTTATGGGTAAAAAAGGATATCTTGTAACATTCAAAAAAGTTGATCCTTTATTTGTAATCGGACTAGACGATCCTAAAAATCCAAAAGTTTTAGGAGAATTAAAAATCCCAGGATTTAGTGATTATCTACATCCTTATGACGAAAACCACATAATAGGATTTGGACTAGACACTCAAGAAGCATCAGCAGAAGAAATAGAATCTCGAGGAATCGACTTTGCATGGTATCAAGGGATCAAAATGGCAATGTTTGATGTCTCTGATGTAAAAAATCCAACTCAAAAACATATAGAAATTATTGGAGATCGTGGTACAAACAGCCCATTAAATTCAAACCACAAGGCTTTACTATGGAGTTGGTCTAAGGGAGTAAACGGAGGCGCTCTAATGGCATTTCCAATCACAGTAACACAAATTCCACAGTCCATAAAAGATGACCCTCAAGCAGCAGCTAACACATATGGAGACGCTGTTTTCCAAGGAGCATATGTATATGATGTAAATCCTAAAGATGGATTTACCCTTCGTGGCACAATCACACAGTATGATGAGGAAATTTTCTCAGACACTGGATATTATTGGTATGGACCACAAAGTATCGAACGTATAGTGTATATAGGTAATTATCTCTACACTCTTTCACAAACAGCAGTAAAAGCAAATTTAATAACTGGAGAGTTAAGAGACATAAATAGCATAGATTTAGCACAATAAATTAATGAAAAAAATTTTAACAGTGAGCATAATATTAATAATTATGTTCACTGTGCTATACACAAAACGCCAGATTGATAGCACGATAAAAACAACTCCAAAAACATTACATGGAGTTATTTTGCCACATCACAATTTAGTCGGAAATTTTATCGATCAATTTTATAAAGAAATAAGCAACAACAATATTAAAACAGTAATATTAATAAGCACAAATCACTATCACATAGGTAAAGACTACATAATAACCGACAACACTTTAGACACAACACTAAAACTAGACAAAAACCTAATAAATAAACTATCAGATCAAAAAGTCATTAGTATAGAATCAGGAACCCTAAGCGGAGAACATGGAATAAAAGTTCACATAGACCGCCTCGAACAAGAGTTTCCAAATATAAAAATACTACCAATAATCATTAAATGGCAAACACCTGAACAAATTCTAAATAAATTTATAAAAGCAATTTTACAGGAAGTAAATATGGAAAACACTCTAGTAATAGCAAGCATTGATTTTAGCCATTTTGTAACAGAAGAAACAGCCTTAAATAACGATCAAAGGACAAAAGATTGGCTTAAAACATGGAGTGAAGAAAAAACAAACACTGATTTAAATCAAATTTGGAAACTAGAACACAGTACAGTAATGGACACAAAAGTATCTACAGCTCTCGATTCACCCGAAACCCTTTACGTTTTTACAAAACTAATGAAAGAAAATATAGATTTAGAAATTTGGAAACGAACTTCATCCTTATCACTAGTAACAGATGGTAAAGGAGATCCCATGCAAAACACCAGCCACTTATTTGTAAAAGTTTGGTAAATATCATTTTGCAAACTCATTTTAACTACTCAATAGCAAGACCAAAAAACAATTCAACAAATTCATATCCTCCCTCATATTCCACAGAGGCAACAACAAACTGAAACTTTTCCAGCAATTCCCTAGCCATAGCATAATCAAAATCACTAATTGCAAAATTGAGATTTTCTTCACCAAGCAAGTAAGTGTTTTTATCTAAAAAATCAAACAATTGTAAAAAATTTGTATAAAAAATATTAGCCCCTTCAACAGCAGCAAGCTTAGAAACCGCATAAGTATAATATTCATCTCCAGTAATTTTTTTACCCATATACTTAGCCTCAAAATCAGGATAAAGAGTAATTACATACAAATTTTGCCCAACATAACCATAATAAAATTCAAATTTAAACCCATCCAAATCACCACCAAGCAAGTCTGCATACTTAGACAAAACCTCTTCAGGCAACTTTGTTTTATCCAAATAAACTTTTTTTAACAAAAATTTATCATTATTAATCTCTTCTTTTATAAACACTCCACCATCTGGCACAACAGCGCTAAATTCATTATCTAAAGACTTTATAACATCATCAACAAACAAATCAAAACCATCATCAACTGACTTTAAAACCTCAACATTTCCTACATTTACATCAAAATATATCGATACAGCAGGATAAAGCCCATCAACATTTGAAAAAGCAAAAGAAACCGCAGTGTCTTCAAGAGCAATCATGTCCTTTTCATCCAAAATTCCTTCAAATATATTAAGCCATCTACCCGCAAGCAAAGACTCAAAATACAAAGCAACATTTTCTCCCGGTACTGCCTCCACCAACTTAAGCCCATCACCTTCTGCTTTCAAATACCCACCTTTGTTTTTTGCTATAAATTTAAGACCATCACCCTCAGCAAACAAAGACACAGATAGATTTTCATACTCATCTAAGCCAATATCAAATTTTTGATTATCCACAAATAAATTAACCAACGCCCCTGTTTTATCAGATATATTAAACCCATCATCTTTTTTTATCCTATCAACTGCCCTATCTCGATTTTTCTTAGAATCAGTTACAAAAAACAAATCACCATACTGACTAATATATATTTGCTCATTTATATTTTCCCAAAAATAAAAAACACCACTACTAAATTTTTTTCCATCTTCTTCATATTCATGAGAAAAATAGTAATCAATCATCTGTCCCAAAAGATCGCCCTTATCAGTCTTAAAAGCCAAATAAAAACCTTTTTCATTATTCTCAAGATCTTGACCATCCATCGCAACAGATAACCGCCATTTAGATTGATACAAAGGCATAAAAAGCTCGTCAAAAGCCTTTAGATTATCAAATTTAGAATTAAATTCATCTACAAACTCTGCATATTTAAGCTCAATATCTGCCTCAGACCAAATTTTTAATTTTTTAAATTCAGCAAACAAATTCTCAACATTTTTTACCTGCTCAATCTCTGTATAGTCAACTGACAAAACTAATGCAGACCCTTTATCAAAAACAATCTCCGGCGAAACATTTTTAATAACATCACCCCCCGAGCTACAAGCGTTAAAAAACAGCCCAACCACAAAAACAACTAAAATATTTTTAAAATCAAAAAAAGTTCTCATAAAATTTAATTAAAAATCAAACCAATGAGAACTTATCAAAATTTTCAATTACAAACAATCGTCAGTAGACTAGTTACCTTTCTTTGTATCTTTCATTTTAAACACATTATGTTCTCTACATTGAGAACAAAACATTGATTTTTCTCTTAAAATCTCTCCTTCACCTCTTTTATTATAGTATGAGTTCTTTTTTGCGGGCTTATTACATACTCCACCTTCTTCAGTAACCTTTGAACATCTCCATGTTGCATATTGACTTTTTCCTTTCGCCATATATTTAAACTTAAATTCTTATAACTTTTTTAGCAGTGGAATTTTATATTAAAATCGCATATTGTCAAAGGAATTTACAAGTTTTACAAAGCAGCCCTTGCAAATTTTGACTAGTCGACTAAAATACAGGTAACAGAATAAAAAAAGTCGGAGACCTCTTCCTACAAAAAACTAAGAGGAGTTCTCCAGCTACCCAAATTTATTTGGCACATTAAAAAAAGCGCTAATATAAGCCAATTAAAAACGAACAAAATACAATTTAAACTCAAAAAATGCCCCAAATACAAACAGTTTCCACTAACAAACAAGATCCAGGATTTTCCGACATGTTTGGGCAATCTATAAAGATTTTTTTCACAAATCTACATATATTTATACCTCTAGTCATAGCATTTGCACTTACTTCTATTGCAAGCATGAGCATTTTTACATATATAGGAGTTACAAACCTTTATCAAAACATTGGACTGGCAGTCTCCCTTTTTATTTTTGTTATGACTCTTTTAATAATATTACAAACAACATTTACATTAGCTTTAACATTTGCAAGCTCAAACATACTCCACAATAAAAATATAAACGCAGGCACAAGCATAAATTATGGAATCCATAATTTTTTAAGCGGTGTAAACATAATGCTTAAAGTTTTTTGGTATGTACTTAAAGTAGTACTAATAGGTCTAATACCTCTAATTGCTATATTAGTTATATACCCAATGGTTTTATCTGCAGGATCAACAGGCTTTAGTTCCCTACTATCATCAGGTGACATCATGGGAGGAAACGGACCAATTACATCAATAGAAAGCTCTACATCATCACTCATAAGCATGGGGCTAAGCGCACTGTCATTTATTGCAATGATTGCAGTATTTGTATTAGGTGCACTTAGAGGAGTCCGTTCAATTTTTGCTTTATTAGCAATGGTAGAAGACAAACTAAAAGGCAAAGACGCCTTAAATCAAAGTATAAAAATAGCAACAGGCCATTTTTGGAAAATATTTGGCTACATTATGTTTACAAGCATTTTACTCACAATAATCAGCACTATAACATTATTTGCTATAGAATTTTTACAAAGCGAATTATTATACACTATAGTAAACTTACTATTCACAGCATCAGTAGGACCAATTACTATTATATTTTTAAATATTCTCTACATAAACCTTAAGAAACAACACAATTAATAGCCAAAATCTAAATATAGCACTTGCAGAGCAGCCTAGTTACAGGACTAAACAGGCCAAACAACTTATTTTCAAAAATCTAATTTCAAGCTGGAACGAGGCAAATTCTTTACCAAAAGACTTAAGAGAAACCTTAAAAAAAAACTGCTCACTAAAAATAAATGCAGAAATTTTCAGTTCAAAAGACGCAAAAACCCAAAAAGCACTAATCACACTAGATGATGGAAGCTTAGTAGAGTCCGTCCTAATGCGCCACTCCGACAACCACAACACGATCTGCGTATCCTGCCAAATCGGATGTTCAATGGCATGTGATTTTTGTGCAACCGGTAAAATGGGACTTAAAAGAAACCTCAATTCAGATGAAATTTTGATGCAAGTACTACTATTTGCTCGAAAACTAAAACAACTAAAGCAAAGAGTTTCAAACATAGTATTTATGGGAATGGGAGAACCAATGCTTAATTACAAAAACATCATTGAAACAGTACACACATTAAATGATAATGATGGACTAAACATAGCCGCAAGAAAAATTTCAATCTCCACCTGTGGCATAATTCCAGGCATAGAAAAATTAGCAGAAGAACCACTACAGCTAAATTTAGCAATATCCCTTCACGCCCCAAGTGACAATCTAAGAAGCAGCATAATGCCAGTAAACAAAAGTTTCAATATCGAAAGAACCCTCTCTGCAGTAAAAAAATACATTCAAAAAACCAGCAGAAAAGTAATGATCGAATACATTTTACTAAAAGACATTAACGACAGCCAAGAACAAGCAATAGAGCTAGCCCAAATCCTTAAAAAATACTTAGGAAACCTTTTCATGATAAACCTAATAGTCTACAACGCAACAAGCGGCAAATACAAATCCCCAACAAAACAAAACAAATCCATTTTTAAAGAAACCTTAGAACAACAAGGCCTAACAGTAACCCAAAGATATCGACTAGGCCACGATATTGACGGAGCCTGCGGACAACTAGCTACAAAATCAATAAAGACATAAATAATCTATACAATATTTTCTACCCTCTCTTTTCCACCTCAATCTCAGCTGTATATTCACCAGGTCCAATTACTTCAAATGACAATAAAGTTATTTTATAAGCATTTTTAGATTTTGTTTGTAAAATCACAGATTTCCCAATACCAAGATCAATACTTTCTAAAGTATGTCCAAAATCAGAATAAACAAAAGTACAGCTATTATTTGCCGAAAGCTGACAATCTCTAAGCTCAATAGAGCTATCAACAGCAAAATCATCACTAGCAAATTCAACAGCAAAATCATCACTCGTTTCCAAGACTAAATGCAAAGGAATAGCGTAGTTTGTATAATCAGAATTTACAATATTTGAAATTTCAATTACTCCTCCCATATAACCAGTGATCTTTTTTAATGTTAATCTATAAAATTCAGAATAATGATTCATAGAAGTAACCTGATTCAAGGTCAATCTTTCAAAAGCCGGCAATGGATTGTCAGCCGTAGGTTCTTCATAATCTAAAGCACACACACTAGCACTACAAACACTCATAGAAAAATACGAAATATCATTAGTATAATTACCAACAACTCTATACAAAGAAGAGTCATCAAATACAAAAGAAATAGGCTTTCCAACTAGTTTATCAAAAACCTGCCCAGCATCTAAAAGCTCAAATTTATTATCAACAATCTTAATATCTTTATTAATAAGCTCAATATTATTGAGCTGCTTATCATTTAACTTTAAATCAGAAACAAGAGATATAGTTTTAGGGTTAATAGTTTTTTCTACAGAAGGATTTAAACCAATAAAACCCGTCCCCCCTTCTCCATCCACAGTCCAAAAAGCATATACTCCACCAAAAACAACAAGTACAGCTAGCAATCCTATTAATATTTTTTTATTCATTTTTTTATTTTACAAATATTTAAATATATTCAAATAATTATACAATAATTAAACAAAAAGGTCAAACACGGCCATTACCACATAAGTAAAAACGCCAATTAAGCTTTACAAAAACAAGTTTTAAATACATAATACTATCTTGAAATTTGTAAATGATATTATCAGTGTACAAATTCAACGTTCATTCACTTGTCACACAACATTGTCCAGCGTTGGACTGAAAGGAGTTCCTAGTGGAAAAGCTTATAAAAACGAGAAACAATATTCTCTTCGCAACAACCATGCTCACATGGGGAGCATTCTTCGCCAACACATTTGCGATGTACATGTGGGTTTACCCCACAGTTCTAACATTGATAATAATCCCTTCGATTATCGTGATTCGCATGTCGAAAACGATAATCAAAGCAGAAAAAAAGAATATTAGGATACTAAAAGAAGTCGTTACCGCAAGGAACGACAGCATAATTGCAATCATCATAATGACTGTATTCATTATACCAATGGTCATACCGATTCTTGCATTAATGGGTGGTGGAATGTACTACGCAACAATGCACGCAATAATTCAACAGACGGAGATAAACATCCGCATGTGACCAGACAAGTGACAAATAAAAGGCTTCGACAGACAATCGAAGCCTTTTCATAATCAAATAAATTTCTAAAACATCATAACAGTCATATGATCTCTGGAGCCGCGAATGGGAATTGAACCCATGACCCCTTCCTTACCATGGAAGTGCTCTACCCCTGAGCTACCGCGGCATATATATACTCAAAAACACCCTACTCAATCAAAAGCAAAATTTCAATCTCATCTATCCCAATCCTTCAATAACATCAAAAAATCTTTTTTACTTACCGCATCTCCATCTATTTTTTACTTCGACTTTTATAGATTCGGCTATTAGGCAAATTCCATGATACATCACTTATATTAATCTTTTTAAAATCACCTACAACACTCTGAGGATTTTTATCAATCAACCCTGCAAACTCTGGATCAGCCATTAAATCAGAAAATTCATTAGTATCATCATCAGAAAAAACAACATTTTCATCAATTTCATCAGCATTTTCCACAGACCCACCAACACTTTCTACAGTATCAACAAATTCATCCTCATTTTCTAAGTTTTGCCCTCGATTTATTCCATCAATTATACCATTACCCTCCAAAATATTAACAATCAAATATTTTAAATTCACATCCAATCTTTTTAAAATATCCCTATCTTTTAATGCCTCAGAATTAATATGCAACAAGGCATCACGTTCACCAGTAAGCCTTTGCACATGAGCCTGTAAATCATAAATAATATGCATTTTTTCCTTAACATCATCTTTTAGTCTAACAACCTCATCAGCTATCACAACACCATCACTCACTTCTTCTACATCATTTTTAAACAAATTAAGAGTATCTTCCAATCCAGAGGATTTTTTTCTCTCAATCTCAAGCTCATCACGCAACCTATCTCGTTCTTGAGATATCTCTGCCATATCGCCAACTGTCCTTTCAAACATATCGCGATCAGACTCCAAAATAGCAAATTCTAGCTCATACTTTTTTTTCAAATACTCTCCTTTCTCAGCAGCTTCTTTAAGTTTTTTGATATTTCTAAGATCAGCCTCAAACATATTTTTTTCTAATCTTAAACACGCAATAGACTCATTAGCCTCTAATAATTGTTGTCTCTCAGGCAAAGTTAAAGCATCATCCTTAGACAAATCCCCCTCCAAAAAAGCCAAAGGCCTAAATATAAACAAAGCTAGCCCCTCATCAGAAAAATATCTATCAAAATAAGCCCTATAAACAACAAAGCTATCATCATCAAGCCCCTCATTTTTTTCAACACTTAAAAGAGCAAGTAAAATATTTTGCAATTTTTCTGCCCGAACCTTCAAAAACTGCAAACTCTTTGCTTCATTATACAATTGTAAAATTTGCAACTCAATAAACTCCTTTTCTTCACCACTCACATCAAGACGCCTCTTTCTCAAAAAAGCCATTTTATTATTAACCTCTAACAAAGAAGCCTTAATTGCCTCATAATATTTTACCCTAAACTCTTTCCACACAGCACAAACCTCAAAATTAACATCTCCATTATAACAATATTCCAAATATTGTGTATCCAACAAAGTCTCCCTCCTAATATCCTCATCATCAATCTCAACTTCAAAAATATCCTCTAACTCCTCTGGATCTTCACGCTCAACAAGCACAACATTTCCAAAATCAGCTGAATTTAAAGTAAAAAGATCATCCAACGTACTCCCTTTTATATTCTCAGTTGTTAGTTTAGGACCAGATATCATAAATTTATTATCACTACTCATTAAATTTTTACATTAATATAACTTAGCTTTCAGAGTTTAGACACATTAAAGGTCTATGTCAACAAAACCAAGCTTCACACAAATACACACTAACAAATCACTGCTTTTTAAAACCCTTCATTGGTAAATAATCAATATTTTTATGAATAAAATTAAAACGTCTCTCAAAAGGTCTTAATTCATAAGCTTTAAAAACACCTTCAGCCTGCCTCTCACCAATAATTTTAATCATCATATCCTCATGTATCCTACTACCATCTCTCAAAACAAGATTTTCATTAATAATACTCCACTTTTGCATCTTAAAATCCTCCAATTCAAAATTTCCCCCAGGTTCAACAAACAAAATTCGACCACCCAAAAGCCCACTATCAATCTGTCCCCACATAATCATATTTCTCTGATTTTGTGAAATCTGCATATAATACGGCAAATGATCCACAAAAGTTTGATTAACCCACCTAGCAAGACCCACTCGCATAAAGATAGAACCAAGCACAATACTGATAATTAAACTAGCCACAACAATCAAAGAAAACCTATACCTATAACCTGTATCAGTGTTTTTAAAATTTAAATAAGCAACAAAAACAAATAAAACAAAAATCACAATCCAAAAGTACGGCAAAACCATAAATATCATTTCAAAAATACCACCATCAATCCTCGACCAAACATCTAAATCACTAGTCCTAACCAAAAACATAATCACAGACATAGCAAAAGATCCAAGCAACACACTAAATCCAAAAAACATCCAAAACACCCATTTCTTAAGCAAAAAATTCCACTTTGAAATAGGCTCAATTTTTTCTTTTTTTATTTTTTCAAGCACATCTATGCTTATTTTTTTATTAGTCATATTTACAAAGTTACATTATTTTCCTTAAGCAACTGCCTAAATTTATTTTTAGCCCTACTTATCAATGTTGCCACCGATCCCATTGGTTTTTTTAGAATGTCAGAAATCTCCGCATAACTCTTATCCTCCAAAAAATTCAAAACCAAAACTTCACGATATTTATCGTCAAGCTGCCCAAGCAACTCACGCACTTTATTTGTCAAAATCTTTTTATCCACCTCCCCCTCGATATCAAGCTCACTAGCCAATCTTTCAAACACATCATTAGTTTCATCAAAATAAATCTTCTTTGGCATATTTTTAAATTTTCTATAATTAGAAATTACATGATTTCGCGCAATCCTATACACCCAAGAAGAAAAACTCAAATCATCATCAAATCCATTTAAATTTTTATAAACCTTAATAAACACCTCCTGCAACAAATCTTCCACATCTTCTACCGGCACAGATGTCAGTCTTCTAATATATTTAAACAACTTCTGCTCATATCGCTGTATAAGCACAGTAAAACAATCCGCATCCTTAAGTGTCATTTCAACAAGCTCCACATCAGTTTTTTCTAAACAATCAAGCATTAAAATTATCTTAGGTATTCAATAAACATATACGCTTCAACTCAACAATTTCTTTCAAAAAAGTCAAAAAATCATCTACACCATAGCACAAAAACATGCTAAAATTCGAGCGCAGTGAAATAAAAATAATTTAAAAAAATGTTCAAAAAATACTTCATTCCAGTAGTTACTATATTTTTAGCTACTAGCATAATAGCACAAGCCCAGACTGTCAGTAGTTTTTCCGACGTTCCTAAAGAACACCAATACAACGTAGCAATAAATTTTTTAACAAAATCAGGAGTAATCCAAGGCTACCAAGACGGCAGTTTCAAACCAGAAAATCCCATCACAAGAGCAGAAATTCTTAAAGTAATACTAAAAGGATCAGGTATAGAAGAAAGCCAAGAGTTTATGGCAGACTTTCCAGATGTAAAAGATTCTGACTGGTTTGCAAAATACGTTACAAAAGCCAAAGAGTTAGGAATAGTAAGCGGCAACGCAAATGATGGTACATTCACACCACACAGACAAGTAATACTAGCCGAATTTCTAAAAATGTTACTAGAAGCAAACAACCTAGACACAGCAGCATTAGCACAAGAAAACCTTGTAAACTACCTACCACAAGACGATTGGTATATTCAATATATAAACTTTGCAGTAAAAACAGGACTACTACACGTAGAAGAAAAAATAGACCCAGCACACCAAATGACAAGAGCAGAGGTCGTAAACATGATCTATCTTTATTCATTGGTTTCAAATGGCACCAATACACAATTTTTACTAACAAGAGCAGAGTTAGAATTAGCACAAACAGAGATTTTCCTAGGAATTAAAAATACAAAATTAGCAAAAAGATCATCAACTCTAGCAGTTGACCTAACACAAAAAGCATATCGAAACCTTCCAGAAAACAAAATAGTACTAGGTGCAGCAAAAATAGCACGAGCATACGACTACCTAGTTGATTCATTCAATTACGGACTAGTAAACGAACAAGCACTAGCCGCAGAATTTGCAAACAAAGCAATAAACAAGGCCACAGAAGCCTGGGAAGCAAACAACGCTACACAATCCATAGCAAAACACATCAAAGAACTAGCACAAAGTATTTTAGACCAAATAAACTAAAATACAAAAAACAAATAAAACAAAAAGAGAGGATGCAAATCAGTATCCCCTCTTTTTTATTAAACTCATCCATTAACAACCTCCACCCAACACAATCAAATCAACAAATACAGTTCTAAAGATACAACCGATAAAGCATTAGTAATTCTCCAACCCCACAATACAACTCTAAAGATATAAAACCTAAATCATCACCAAAATCCACCCAATAATACAACACCAGTGATGCCACAAATTAATCAATAAAGTCATCCACACTTTCCTATACAATTACATACATCAAACTTACACAGTCTCTCATAAACCAATAAACAATCTAGCTAACACAACAAGTTCCATCCCTCAAAACCCACATGCAATAAAAAACAAATACTTCTATA
>RRYU01004834.1_pt1 | contig 17288 bp, 11 predicted proteins | sample 2162651 | NCBI WGS metagenome assembly RRYU01 (sample SAMN10267283, study PRJNA491782) | microbial mat metagenome | isolation source: biomat in the production well | place: Japan: Minami-Kanto gas field, natural gas well KTG3 | collected 2017-06 | reverse complement strand
GTTAAGTGCGTGGTTAATCTGGGCCAGTGTATCAGGATCAGGGTGAAGGTTGAGCCGGGCTGCCAGCCGCACCCCACGTAAAATCCGAGTCGGATCATCGCGCAGACTCTGGGGGTGCAGCAGCCGCAAACACCGCGCTTGCAGATCGGCTTGGCCCGCAAAAGGATCGTGCCAGCGTCCAGCCTGCATACGCCCATCCACGATCCGCAGTTCCAACGCCATCGCATTCACACTTACATCACGACGCCCCAGATCCTCCTCCAGCGTAGCCGGTTCTACCAGCGGCAACACCGCTGGTTGCGGGTAGGACTCGCGGCGCGCCCGTGCCAGATCGAGCACCACCTCCGCCCCGTCGCATCCCAACACCAGACTCGCCGTCCCAAACTCTGGGTGCGCCGCCCGCAGGCTCGCGCCCAACCGCGCCACCAGTGCTGCACTCAGCACCGCCACTTCACCCTCCACCACCAGATCTAGATCGCGCCCCAGTCCTACCCCCAGCAGCAGATCGCGGATTACCCCACCCACCAACCAGATGGGGCTACCCTGCTCCTGCGCAATCAGCGTTATGCGCTCTAGGAGGGTGAAGATCGCGGGCGGGAGGGAAGAGATGAGTTGGTGAGAAGGACACATAGAACCCAGTGACACATTCCTACTTCTTATCCGACATCACATCGCGGAGCATGCGATCCAACTCAGCCTGATCCATTGGCGTGGGAGTTTTGGGTTGGGGTGGTGGTGGCGAAGATGCCGACATGGGCGGGGCGCTCGTGTGGGGAGCCTTACGCGCCGCTGGGGGCGGAACCGGTTGGGGTGGGCGCTTGGGCTGGGGCAGCGGCATAACGATGGGTTGCTTGAGCGCCTGTGAAATACGGCGGTAGCCCTTCCATAACACAAAAGCCATCGTACTCACCACCATCGCCAAGATAAACCATGCCAGCCATTTGTCGAGCACGTTGGCAACGAGGGACTCCTCAATGAGCGCCTGCGCCTCGCCTTCAACCCAGTTATCGGTGGCGTAGCGCAGCAGGTAGCTGGCGAGCAGTGTACCGTTGAGCATACCGAGCAACGTACCACTGAAACGCTCCTTCATCGTATGGATCTGCTTGGCCTTCTGGGGATCGGCGGGTAGTAACAGGCTACTCCCATATCCCACCAAGAGCGCCACGGAAAGAAAGATCAGAGCCGTCAGCAGAAAGACCATCCAGAGCGATTGATCAACCTCACTCATCAGCCATTCTGACCAACGCGCCTGCCAGAGATCGATCAAGACCGCACTCATGAGCGTTCCGGCAAGGGCGATCAACCCTCGGCGTGCCCCCCGTGAGAAGCCAATGAGGCCGAATAGCCCAATTGCTACTAGGATGATAGTCGTTAACATAATAATCCGCCCCTCGCTCATTCCACCACTGGTACGATCAATTGTAGCATATACCCCTGCCGTACACTCCGTTGGGAGTTTGCCCATGACCTACATAAACGAGGGGCAGAGGGAGAGATCTCACCTTTCCCTTGCAGTCTTGAGCGTGCTATAATGTTGCCTATCATCCTATGCGTATTCTCGTAGAGGCACGGCAAGAGACCGGCTACTGACGGCGTAGCTCAATAGGATTGGGACTCATCCGCCAGTAGATGCCTGCGAGATAATAACGTATCGAGAAGGAGGCACGATTCATGGTTCGCGTCGCAATCAATGGTTTCGGTCGGATCGGTCGCCAGAGCTTTAAAGCGATGCTCGAGTATCATTCGGATGAGTTCGAGATTGTCGCGATTAACGATCTGACCGACAATGAGACGCTGGCGCATCTGCTGCGGTACGACTCGACCTACGGCCCCTTCGATGGCGAGGTGAGTGTTACCGACGATAAGATCATCGTTGACTATGATGACGTTCACTACGAGATTACCGCTCTTGCCGAGCGCGATCCTGCCGCATTGCCCTGGGGCAAGATGGGGGTGGACATCGTCATCGAGTCAACCGGACGCTTCACCGATGCCGATAAGGCTAAGGCGCACCTGGACGCAGGGGCGAAGAAGGTCATCATCTCGGCGCCGGCGAAGGGCGAGGATCTGACGATCTGCTTGGGTGTCAATGAGACCAAGTATGATCACGAGAAGCACCATATCATCTCGAATGCGTCCTGTACCACCAATTGTCTCGCTCCGGTAGCCAAGGTACTCAACGATAAGTTCGGGATTGAGCGCGGCCTCATGACGACGATCCATGCCTATACCATGGATCAGAATCTGCAAGACAATGTCCATAAGGATCTGCGCCGCGCCCGCGCTGCGGCAATGAATATGGTTCCTACCACCACCGGCGCGGCTAAGGCTGTTGCCCTCGTCATTCCTGAACTCAAGGGTAAGTTCCACGGCTATGCCGTGCGTGTCCCCACCCCCACCGTCTCGATGGTGGACTTCTCGGTGCTCTTGAACCGTAATACTACGGTTGAGGAGATTAACCAGGCGTTCGTTGAGGCGAGTGAGAGCGAGGAGATGGACGGTATCCTCGGTGTCAGCCACGAGGAACTGGTCAGCAGCGACTTCATCGGCATGGCCTATAGCAGCATGGTTGACCTGCCACTCACCATCGCCATGGGTGACAACTTCTTCAAGGTGGTCTCCTGGTACGACAACGAGTGGGGCTATGCCACCCGTGTCTCCGACCTGACTGCCTATATCGCCGAGCATTTTGAGTAGGAATGTTCGCTGGTCTAGTCGTTGGGGTGGGGAACATTCCCCACCCCATTCTTCTTTTAACGACTGATGCGTGACCGTGACATAGTGGACAGCATACTACGCGGAGCACTATGGTCGGGGAGTGGCTCTAGCGACTCCATCAGAGCGACCTCGCGTGCGCAATGGGGGCAGAGTGCAATGTGGTGGGTGATCTGTGCCCGTTGGTAGGGGTCAAGTAGCCCTTGACAGTAATCCACCAACAGATCGGTGGTCGGACAAAAGAGCCGGTAGAGCCGTACATGCAGTTGGCGTTGAAATCTCCGCATCTGCTGGACATCTGCGGCACAGCTTGGACATGCGTCGAGATGCGCCTGAATCTGGGCATCAAGCTCACCGTCAATCGCCGCCATTAGCATACTACTGCTCAATCCAGGTGATGTCACGCAGCCCGTCTCCTGGCTCTCATCAATGATCATAGCCTTGCGCTCCTCAATGTACCAGCAGCCGAACCCCCCTGCCGTATAGTAAGAAACGCAGTGGATGACGATTTTCACACATCTACTACAATATATCGTCTAGTGTACGCAAAAAGAACGCCTCTTCTATGCAGAGAGAGGCGTTGTGCGTTCCAATCAGCTATTGATCGAGCATGCTGCGCAGTTGTTGGTTGCGACTGAGCCGCCCTAAGACGTTGCGCTTCACGTTGTAGACATCATTCACGCTGCTGAAGAGTTCGCTGCGCTTGGCATAAATGGCACGCGGGGTCATGCTGAGAATGAAGGAGTAGTAGACAACGACCCGCTCGACCTCGCTGTTGAGTTGGGTATTGATGAAGTTCCAGAACTCCTGGCTATCTACGCGACTCATGGCCTCTTCGTCGGGGGAGTAGTGGGGCATATGGGTCGGGGTGATGGTCTCTTCGGGCAACATCTCGGCCCACGATTGGGCACGCACACTATCAATGACCACGCTGGTGGAGCAGAGTTGCAGGTATTGGAGTAGTGAGGCTAGGGTAGGGAAGGAAGCGAATCGTTCGGCAGAGATGGCGCGCCAAAATTTGGTAAAGGCACCAACCACAAAGTATTCGCTACTCTCACCACTGCTGCCAATCCAGCCCTCCACCAGGCCACTGTAGTGCAGGTAGAGTTGTTCCCATGCCAGTTCATCACGTTCTACCAGCGCACGCCGGAAGAGCTCGTAGCTGTAACGGGTGTCGTGGGGTTGCCCCCGGTAGAATCGTTCGCTCTCGGTGGCACATCGCTGTACAAGCGCCATCAATTCCATGGTGTGCAGTGCATCATAGCTGGCATCACGGGTTGTGGGGGGGAGGCCCATGCTCGCCCCTTGGCCGGGGATCGTTCGGCTGGATGTGTCAATATGCTGCGTGATCATGGCCTCCTCAATTCTCGAAGCAGCCCCGCTGGGGCTCCTTGCGCTACTACCAGACGCGCTGCCCTGCTCGGCGTTCTGGCGTCTGTATGCCCTTGCTGTGGGTCTTCCTACATTGATTGTAGGCAGTAGCTTCGTACCTGAGAAGATCGCTAGATGAGCAACGGATGACAGATCCTACGACAAGGGATCGTATTCTTTGGGGTTGGAGGGGGGAGATGTGGCGTATGGCCTCTGGTATCCTCTTGAACGTGCTGGACTACTGTTTTGGCAGATAGGGTTATCTGCAAAGGCAAGAGCGTGTTACAATACCTGTGCAGGGTGATTGTATTGCACAGGAGTTGGCTATGGTTCAGGTAGAGATTAATGATGAATCCACCGATGCCAAACTCGGTGAGCGGATCGTGGCCATTGCGCGTCGGAATGCGTCCCATATTGGTTTTTACTGCGATGGTAGTGGCATCTGTACGATGTGTGAGTGTAAAGTTCTCAGTGGCGCGGATCAGTTGAATGAACCGACTGAGGTTGAACATACGTGGTTGACTGATGAGCGTCTCGCCCAGGGCTACCGCCTGGGCTGTCAGGCATCGTTGCGCGGTACTGGCCCGGTGCAGGTGCTCACCCGCGCTGAGGAGATGCGCCGTCAGTGTGATGCGTTGCTCAATCCGCCCGCTGGAACGACGCCTGCCGATCATTTGCAGGGGCTGTTGGATAATATCGCGGCGATCAATTGGCAACATATCGGGCGCTGGCCCTTCAATCTGCTAAGTAGCATTAACCGTATTGGCCTCTATAGTGTGCTCTGGCCGATTACGAATCTCAATCTGTTGATTGATGATACGGTGCGGATTACCCAGCGTATGCTCGATGCCCAGTCTAAGGATCAGCCCCCCCCGAAGGAGTAGGGGCAAGCCTGAAGGTAGCACCGGCTTCCAGCCGGTCACGATGCGACACCGACCGGCTGGAAGCCGGTGCTACCCTGTGCAGAGGTCTGTTTGGTGGATCTGACACTCACGCCGAGTTGGACGATTCAGGTGACGAGTACGCATCCGGTGGCGCGGTTTGCTGCTACCGAGTTGCAGCGTACCTTGCAGCGTCTGGGTGCCCCGGCGTTGCCCCTGGTGGATCTCGCGCAAGCCCCGCGTATCCTCCTGCGCCACGGGCCGCATGGCGATGGCTTCTTGCGGGCGACCGATCAGGCCGGGATGGTGCTGCGTGGCGATGGCCCGCGTGGCCTCCTCTATGCGGTCTATGATCTCTTGGAGGCGCTCGGTTGCCGCTGGGTTGTGCCCGGTGTTGCGGGCGAGGTGATCCCGCGTTTGGGGCGGGTGGTGCTGCCCGCCCAGGGGCTGGCTGACCGTCCGGCAATCCCCCGGCGTAGCTTGGTGATTGGTCACGATCTCTTTCTGGCCGAAGCCGAGGCATGGATCACCTGGGCGGCGCAGAACCGCCTGAATACGATCTTCATCCATACGATTGGCCATGGGCCGGCGTTGGGTGCATGCCGCCTGACAACGTGGCGCAAAAGACGCCGCGACCTGCTGCCCCGCCTCACCGAGCGGGGTCTGGATCTGGAGTTGGGTGGCCACCACCTGCGCGATCTCCTGCCGCGTCGCCTCTTTACCACTCAGCCCGATCTCTTCCGCGTTGCGCATGGCCAGCGTACACCAGACTATAACCTCTGTCCCAATAGCCCCCAGGCGCTCGATCTGTTGCGCCAGCATGCGACCACCTTCTTCACTACGTATCCCGAAGCCAATGTCTACCACCTCTGGCCGGATGATCTGCTCTCTGGCGGCTGGTGTGCGTGCCCGTGCTGTGCCGATCTTAGCCCTGCTGACCAGAGCCTCTTAGTGACCAACACGTTGGCGGAGGCGCTAGCAGCGGTGCGTCCGAGTGCCAAACTAAGCCACTTGGCCTACCACGCCACTGAAGCCGCGCCCCTGGTGGTGCGCCCGCATCCCCAGGTGGAACTGCTGCTGGCGCCGCGTTCTCGTTCCTATGCGCATGGGTTTGGCGATGCCCACAGCCACCTCAATACCCTCCATATTACCCAGATGAATGCGAATCGGGCCGCCTTCGGCGGCCCGGTTGCGGTCTTCGACTACTACCTGGATGGGCTGCTCTTTAAGTCTGCTCCGCCGCCCCTCGCCGAGGTGATCGCGGCAGATATGGCCCACTACCGTAGCCAGGGGGTTACGGGTGTCCACGCGCTGATGACGGGCGACCGGCCATGGCTGCTGCCGCCGATCAATGCGTACCTCTTTGCGCGTTTGGCATGGAACCCGGAGCAGGATCGGGTGGCGCTGTTGGCGACCTATGCGCAGGTGCGGGCAGCGCGTAGCCCCGATGCGCTGGTACGTACCTACCAGGCTATGGAGCGGGCATGGCGGGCGGTGCTGGATCGCAGTCCGGCGGAGGCGGCATTGCGCCGGGATCTAGGGCATCAGCGTGATCCGGTGCTGGCTCCTCCACTGGATGTGCTGGACTATATGGCCGCGCCACGCCCAGATTGCGAGCTGCGCCTGGAGCGGATGGAGCGTATCCATGCCGATCTGCTGGCTGGTGAAGAGGCGTGGGATGTGGTATTACAGTCCGCGTTTGCAGATCGGGCAACCTTGGAGGACGAGCATGCCGAGTGGGAAGTTGCGGCGGGGTTACTGCGCTTTTTGGTGTTGCGCCAACAGCTCTATGTGATGGCCGCGCGCGGGGCGCAACGGGTGGCGTTGCAACAGGGTTTGGCAGCGGCTCAGGCAGGGTTGGATCATCTGCTCGCATGGGCAGAAACCCACGTACCCGCATCTGCGCGTCCCGGCCACTTGTTACTCCGCACCATCCTACAACTGCACCTGGATCAGATTGCCGATCAGCACATCGCCATGCCTTGGCAGCGCGCCACGTTGCGGGCACGGCGGGCTATGACGCTGCGCAACCTGGCCGGTGATCCTCGTCTGGTCTGGGAATTGGTGCGGCGGTAGAGACGCACCAATGGTGCGTCTCTACCGTTCAGACACCTAATGCGCCGCTTCAACGTCCTTCTTATGCGCGGCAATGATCGCATCCACCAAATGACCAGGCACGTCATCATAGTGGTCGAAGGTCATGGAGAAGCGCCCACGCCCCTGGGTCATACCCTTAAGGTCGGTGGCGTAGCGTTGGATCTCGGCCAGCGGCGCCTGAGCGGTGATCACCGTCTTGCCGGTTCCGGTGGGCAACATCCCCTGGACACGCCCGCGCCGGGTACTCATGTCGCTCATGATGTCACCAGCGAACTGGTCGGGGACGATGATCTCTAGGTGGTAGATCGGCTCGGTGATAGCCGGGCGCGCTTTGGAAGCCGCGAGCTTAAACGCCTCTTTCCCGGCGCTCTTGAAGGCGATCTCCTTGCTATCAACCGGATGCTCTTTGCCATCGAATACGGCCACCCGGACATCAATCAAGGGACTACCAGAGAGCAGACCCTCGGCCATCGCCTCGCGGACACCCTTCTCAATTGCGGGCATAAAGCCGCGAGAGATGACCCCACCGACGATCTCGTTGACAAACTCCAGCGGATCTTCGCGGGTAGGATCGGGATCGAGCGGCTCCACACGCAGGCTGACATCGGCAAACTGACCGGCACCACCGGTCTGCTTCTTATGCCGATACTGCGCCTCAGCGCGGCCACGGATCGTCTCGCGGTAGGGGATGCGGGGCAGTTCGATGTCAATGCTCACATCAAACTTACGCTTCATACGCTCGGCGATAATCGCCAAGTGGCTCTCGCCCAACCCAGAGAGCAACGTCTCACCCGTCTGGGCATCACGGTTGGTACTGAGGGTGGGATCTTCCTCGATCATGCGGCCGAGAGCCACGCCCAGTTTATCCAAATCGGCACGGCTATGCGGCTTGACCGTGGCGATAAAGGAAGCAGCGGGGAACGTAATCGTAGCCAGTTGCAGCGGATGGCCAGCGGCAGAGAGCGTATCGTTAGTAGCCGTCTCGGTAAGCTTCGTCACCACCCCAATATCACCGGCCCCAACCACCTCAACCTCAGTCTGCTCCTTGCCGCGCACCTGATAGATATGGGCAACCCGCTCCTCTTTACGGGTACGGGAATTGAGCAGCGTCGAGTTTGCCCGCACCTCACCACTAAAGACACGGAAATAGCTCACGCGGCCATAGGTATCAGAGACCGTCTTAAAGACCAAGGCGCTCAACTGCTCATCCGAGGCAGCACGCAGCGTCAGTTCCTCACCGCTACCAAGATCGGTGGCGCGAACCGGCTTGCGAGCAGCGGAGGGGATGGAGTCGACGATACCATTGAGCAACTGGGCAATACCATTCACTTCGACTGCGGAGCCACAGAAGACCGGCACAATCGAGCCATCGGCGATACCAGCGCGCAGGCCGATGAGCAACTCCTCGCGGGTAAGGGCATCCTCACCACCTTCGAGGTAGCGTTCGATCAGGTGATCATTCGTAGCCGCGATCTTATCAATCAGGGCGGTACGCCACTCATGCATCAAGTCATTCATGTCAGCAGGAACATCGGCCTCAACGAAGCCACCATCGTGCTGGGGCGAGATGAGCCAAGCACGCTGCTGACGGAGGGAGATCACCCCCTTAAAATCCTTCCCGGTACCAATCGGGATCTGCATGGGAATAACCGCTGCATCGAGAAGATCGCGGGCCTGCTCAATCGTGCGATAGAAATTGGCATTATCGCGGTCGAGCTTATTGACGAAGAGCAGACGCGGCACCTTCTGCTGCACTGCCATCTCCCAGGCCAACTCGGTACCGACCTCAACGCCACCGGAGGCATCAAGGACGATCACCGCACCATCAATGATACGCATCGTGGCGGCCATATCACCGGCAAAATCAGCGAAACCGGGGACATCAATCAGATTGACCTTATCATCGTGCCATTCGAGGGGCAGCACGGAGAGCGACACAGACATCCCGCGACGGGCCTCATCGGGATCATAGTCGCTCGTAGTCGAGCCATCCTCGACGCGCCCCATCCGCGGGATGGCGTGGGCGGTCATCAGCATTGCCTCGGCCAGCGTCGTCTTACCGCTGCCGAGGTGACCAAATATGCCGATGTTGTGGATCCTTTCCGGGCCATATGCTCGCATGGGGGTAGTCCTCCTTGACTAAACCGTCGAGGCCGCCCATGGGGTGGGCGGGGTAGGCGGTGAAGAGTTGGAAAGGGAATTGTTAAGAACGCATTATATTGCGCTTAACGTGGCTACGTCAATGGAGAAGACACAACAGTACCTTGATGGTGATGGGGCGGCGAAGCCGCCCCATCACCATGTAAGGGCTAGGTGTCTTCTATTCATCAACCGAAACTTCGACCATCACATCGCCTTGGCGGATGGCATTCACGACATCCATCCCCTTGACGACACGGCCAAAGACGGTGTGCTTACCATCAAGGTGGGGTTGGGGGCTATGGGTAATAAAGAACTGGCTGCCATTGGTATTCGGGCCAGCATTGGCCATAGAGATGACGCCCGTCTGGTGGGTGAGGGGATTACCGCGCACCTCGTCGGCAAACTTATAGCCGGGGCCGCCCGTACCGGTTCCGGTAGGATCGCCACCCTGGATCATAAAGTTGCTGATCACCCGATGGAACTTGAGGCCATCGTAGTAGCCCTGCTTGGCGAGAAAGACAAAATTATTGACGGTCATCGGGGCAGACTGGGGATAGAGTTCGAGTTCGATAAAGCCCTTGGTCGTATCCATCGTAACCTTATAGGTCTTGGTGGTATCAATCTGCATCTCTGGGGGGCTGCTCCACTTGTGGGCCACGGGGGTGCTCCTTCTATGTACATGAGTGCGATGTAAGGAATTATACCACGTTGGGGGATCACTAACCCTTCGTTGATACCAACTGCTCAATCATCGCCACCAGCTTGCGCAAGCTGAGCGGCTTAGCCATATACTCATTCGCACCGGCGGCCAGACATCGTTCGCGGTCGCCGGGCATGGTGAGGGCAGTAATGGCGATGATCGGCGTGCGAGCAAAGCCCGGTTTGGCGCGGAGTTGACGGATGGCCGAGAGGCCATCCAGTTCGGGCATCTGAATATCCATCAGGATGAGATCGGGATTCGTTTCGAGTGCCATCTCTACCGCCTCACGGCCATTGCGGGCAATCGTGAGCGGGAAGCCCTTGTCGGTGAGATAGTCGCCAATAGCAGTGATATTGATCTCGTTATCTTCAGCAAGAAGGATACGGACACAAGACGCGGGGGATGTCTGACCCTGTGGTTTTACAGATTTTGGCATAGATACCTCGACACTAATGGTTGCCAGGGTATGGCGTAGCATATCGCGTGCAATCGGCTTGACGAGGTAGGCGGCAGCGCCCGCTACCAACCCACGGGTATGGTCATCTATGACCGAGATGATGATCACTGGGATCGTGCAGGTCTGGGGATCGGCCTTGAGTTGCCTGAGGACATCCCACCCCGACTGATCGGGCATCTGGAGATCGAGGAAGATGAGATCGGGACGTAACGAGTGTACCAGATCAACAGCACTCTTCGCATAGGGATGCATCGTGGCATCAATCTGAAGTTCGCGCAAGTAGCGAATGATCTGTTCGCCAGAAGTTGCCGAATCTTCGATGACCAACGCCGAGTGGAACCTCGCCCACCCAAAGCTATCCACTGTCGCACTAGGCGTATGGTGCGTCACGGGGAGGTAGGGCAGTGCAATGGTGAACTGGCTCCCCAAGCCGGGGGTACTCTCAACGCGAATACTCCCGCCGTGCAACTCGGCCAAGCGGCGCACCAGCGCCAAGCCCAAGCCAGTACCCTCATGCTGGCGGGTGAGGCTCGAATCGAGCTGAATAAAGGGCTGGAAGAGGCGTTGCATCTCTTCGGGCTTAATGCCAATCCCCGTATCGGCGACGGTTATATGCAAGACACCCATATCGGCATCAACACTGACCATCAGATCGATCCGACCATGGGGCGGTGTAAACTTGACCGCGTTGGTCAGCAGATTGACCAGCATCTGTTTGAGGCGGCGCTGATCGGCATAGACACAGAGGCTCGTATCCTCTTGGGTAAGATGCACCTGGATATGCTTCTTATGGGCTTGTTCCTTAATAAAAATCAGGCTGGCAGTACAGACATCACTGACAAGAATGAGGTCGGATTGGATCTCCATGCGTCCGGCCTCGATTTTAGAGAGATCGAGGATGTCGTTAATGAGCGAGAGCAAATGGCGGCCACTCGACTCGATATTCTGGATGGCATCAATCTGGCGTTCATTGAGCGGGCCACGCAACTCTTCGAGCAGACCTTCACTCAATGCAAGGATGGCATTCAGGGGGGTACGCAATTCGTGGCTCATATTGGCCAAGAAGTCGTCCTTCGCCCGCACTGCTTGAGCCAACTCCTGATTGGCGCGGCTCAAATCGGCGGTACGTTCAGCAACCCGCCGCGCCAATGAGTTCCGTTCTTCTTGGAGTTCCCGCTCCATCTGTTTGCGGGAGGTGATGTCACGGACAATCGCCACGACCTCATGTTCATCCTCATTGAGCGCCAAACGAGCTTCGAACGAGAGCGCCTCACCACCGATCACTAACATATACTCGAAGGTCTGCAAGCCCTGAGCAGTGGCGCTGATCGCCTGGTGCCACTGGGCAGTGACATCAGGAGGAAGGATCTCATCGAGCATCCGGTTCAGGAAGTGGTCTGGTGGGGCATAGAGGCGTTGCTCTGGGTTGCCCGAATAGTCGAGCAGGCGTCCATCAAGGCTGAGGCGGAACATGATGTCGGGGATGGCATTCAGCAGCACCCGACTGCGGTGTTCACTGGTGCGCAACTGCTCTTCGGCTATGCGGCGCTGCTGTTCTTGCTCGATAAATTCGAGGGCAAAGGCGAGATCACTCGCCATCTCATCAAAGAGCTGGATCTCGGTCTCATCAAAGAAATCTATTTCGGACGCATAGAGACTGATCACCCCCCGCACCTGGCCACGCACCACCAACGGGAAGACACCTACTGAGGCATAGCCACGCTCAAGGGCGGCGGCACGCCACGGTTCCATACGCGGATCATGGGCAATATCGTTGGCAACAACATGGTGCTGCGTGCGCAGTGCGGTTGCCACCGGGCCATGGCCGCGTGGCGTGTCATCCAGCGCGATCTGGAGTTGATCCAGATACCCATTGGTAAACCCGGCACTAGCCACGGGCTGTACCTCACGGGTTGTAGGATCGAGCAGACCCGCCCATGCCATGAAGAACCCACCGCGCTCGACCGCAATCTGACACGCGGTACTGAAGAGCCGTTGCGGGTCGCGTTCACGCACGATCATCTCGTTGACGGCACTTAACACCACATAGGCACGGTTGAGTTTGCGCAGACGTGCATCATCGGCCTTCCGCTCGGTAATATCAGTCCAGACTCCGGCAATATAGTTGTGGCGTTGCAGATTGAGCCGCCGCGCACGCACCTCAACGGTACGGTACGAGCCATCCTTGTGGATGTGTTGAGTCTCAAAGCTGGCGCTTCCTTCGGTCAAAATCCTATTGGTATTTTCGCGTATATCATCAAAAGAATGTTCGGCCTGAATATCCAGCAAGCGTTTCGTTGCAAACTCTTCACGGGTATACCCCAAGCCCTCATGGGTTGCGGTATTGAACTCGACAAAATAGCCCGTATTGGTGTCAAAGAGCACAATCGCATCCAGGGCTTGTCCAACAATAGCGGAGAAGATCTCTTCACGGGCACGCAAGGCTTGGGTACTGCGCAACCAACCAGCCATAAAGAGCAGGAAGGCCACGACCGAACCTAACCCGATCCACAGGATGGGCCACGCCAGATGGCCACGGACATCCGCAACATAGGCAGGAGTAGTGCGAGCCAGTACCTGCCAACGCCGCCCAAACGCAGTGATCGTCTCGCTATAGCTGAAGCCATCCGCAATTGCTGCTTGGGGATCGGCGGGCGGGTTGGGATGTGCGGGATCAAATGGACGATAGGCGAGCAGTTGCGGGCTGGTATCAGTGACATCATAGAAGATGAGGTCTATCGCATGGGGAGTGAGGTGATCGAGTGCAAGACGCAATAGTTCGTCCATCTGGATTGTGACAAAGACAATCCCGCGTAGGGCGGTTTCACGTTCAGCCATGGTGGTGAGCGATGCCCCTGAAGCATAGATGGGACTCATCATCAAGAGGTACTGGGGGCTATCTGCTCGCGAGACGAGTCGGATGGGATTACTCAGGATGCTCTCACCAGATTGCCATGCCTGGGTGATGGTGCGCTGCCGTACCGGTTCGGAGGTGAGATCGAAGCCGAGTGCCGCTTGATTGCTCGCAAAGGGTTCAAACAGGGTCGCTGGAAAGTAACTCTCTCGTTGATCTGCTGGCACAAATGTACCATCCGCAGTGTATTGGGTAATCCTAAACCCTTTCAGCCCTAAGAGGCGCTGGGTACGTTCAAACGAAGCCCGATCTGCGGCACGCACATATGGTGCCCAGGCCATCAGATCGAGCATGGGTGAGCGATCCAAGAGTGGGTTAACGAAACTGCGGAACTGTTCGGGGCTAATTTCTGGTGAAGCGGAGTAGTAGAAGGAGCGGAGGGCGATCAGGTAGTACTCATGCTCAATCAGAGTAGACTCGACCACCCGTACCATCTGGTTCGCATCGTCCTCTAACTGTATCGCAACCTGGCGATCTTCCTCATGCACAGCTAAGGTGAAGGTCAACAACACCATCCCTATCATCAGGCTGGTCACTGGCCAGAGGAAGGGTTGCTCGATGCGCTGTTGGTGTCGCCACTGGCTCACCACGATCACGCTTGGCGTCACGATCAGTATCCCGGTCACAATGCCTATCCACCAGCGAAAGCCGGTATCCACGATCTGCTCCCACGGCATGAGTCCAGAGACTCCAAAAATAATCGCAACAATGGTGGGACTGATCAGAGAGGTGAGGAAGGTGATGGCTAGGGCATACAGGGTGTGCTGAATCGTTGCTGGTGGCAGTGGCCGTACAAATTGGCGGAGGAGAAATGTTCCGGTGCTAGCCTGTACGAGGCTAGCACATGTGGCTAATAGCGCCAATCCGGGGGTCAGTTGCTGGCTAAAGAGGAGGAGAAAGGTAATGAATGCACCAAGCGTGCTTCCTAGGAGGGCGGGCCAGCCATAGACCACCACCGCCGCCAAGGCTACCCCGGCCGCCGGCCAGAAGATGGGTGGGGTGTGGGGTGAATCGGTAATCTGAATGCCGATCCATGCGGTGATTATATAGAGGAGTGCGACCCCTAGTGGCCGAATCCATTGTAGATGGGGGCGAATATCGAGAGATGGTGGCATACGTAGGTTCACTAAGTAGTGGGGTGGAATGTTGAGGAATCGTTAATACCGGCCTGTGCTCATCATAGCACCTCATCAGGGGGCTTTCAAGGTGGGCGCGTCGCGACGCGCCCCTACACCCACATAGGGTAGCGCACCGGATGGAAGCCGGTGCTCCCTTCGGGCTCAGGGAGCCAATGGAGGCTGTAATTCGCTCCCTGAGCTTGTCGAAGGGAGCGCATCTGGAAGCCAGTGCTCCCTTCGCACTGAGGGGGCGGGAGCCGAATTCCTCAAGATGCCTGCGCTTCCTGGATAGCGCCCTGGCTGCGCCGAATGATCGCGGTCAGGATGAGGGGGGTGAGCAGCGTACTGAGCAGCACCATCACCACGATGACCGAGAAGATCTCATCGTTGATCACCCCCAGCGCCCGCCCGGTGGCGGCGAAGATTAGCCCCACTTCGCCACGTGGCACCATACCCCAACCGACAATCTGCTTGTTCACCTTTCCCGCGACGAGTCCGGCTACCACCTTGCCAACAAAGGCGGCGATGGTGAAACCGAGTGCGATCATGAGGACGGAGGGGTTGAGGAGAGCCGTAATCTGGACACTCATGCCGGTGATGACGAAGAAGATCGGGGTGAATAACATCCCCACTGGCTCGATAATATCCTCGACATGGCGGTGGGCATGGCGCTTCATGATCTTCTCGATCTGGCTCACGTTCTGGATGTTGTGCTCCTTGATCTCGTGGTAGATCTCGGCCACCACACGCGGATTCTCGAACGACTCGAAGTGTACCGCATCCAGTACCAGGCCAGCCGCGAAGGCTCCCACAATCGGAGCAAGGCCGATCAGTTCGGCGAGGTAGGCGAATATGAGGCCGAAGGCGATGGCCAGAGTGAACTTCATGCCGCTGCCAGTATGGATCTTGGCCAGCATGCGCCCCAACCAACTCGCCGCGATTTGTCCCAGGAGTACCGCGCCCGTCAGGAAGGCCAGTGCCTTGAGGATGATGACCCCGACATCCAGCGGGCTGACCGAGCCAACGGTGACGATGGCTGAGACGACCGCCAGGATGACCAGCCCCATCACGTCATCAATCACCGCCGCGCCCAGGACGATGCGCGCCTCTTGGGATTGCAGGAACCCCAGGTCGCGGAAGACGCGGGCAGTAATGCCGACCGAGGTTGCAGTGAGGGTAGCTCCCAGAAAGAGGTAGGTGTGGCTCTCTAGGCCGGGCATGAGCCAGGGGCCAACCAGGTAGGTACCAAGAATGAAGGGTGCAACCACCCCGACACTGGCCACCAAAAAGGCGCGTATCCCCACCCGCGCCATGTCGCGGATGTTGGTTTCTAGCCCAACCTGAAAGAGTAGGATCACCACACCCAACTCGGACATGAACTGGATGATCTCATTCGATTTGATCGGTTCAAAGAAGGTGATGCCGAGAAGGTAGAGATTACCAAGTAGGACACCGGCGAGGAGTTCGCCCAGAACCGGGGGCTGGCCGAATCGTTCTAAGAAGGCGGAGAGTTTGGCAACAACCAAGACAATGGCGATCAGGAACAGGGTGACACCAACGCTGACTTCGTGGTGCATGGAAACCTTCTTCAATTCTAATCGTAGAGGTGGCTGCCTTCGACAGACTCAGGCAGCGGAGAAGCCCGGTGGCTGCCTTCGACAGGCTCAGGCAGCGGAGACGCCCGGTGGCTGAGCTTGTCGAAGCCCGGTGCTTGAGCTTTATGATAGCATATAGGGGAGCGAGTTTCCCATTGGCGTTCGGTTACGCCCAAAGGTAGCACCGGCTTCTAGCCGGTCGGTGGTGAATCGTGACCGGCTAAAAGCCGGTGCTACTTTCGGGCATGCGCATGGGGCGTGTCACGACGCGCCCCTACGCGGTACTCTCCAAATGCCTATGGAGAGTTTCCTACCTAGGAGAATACGATGCGCGATCTTAGCGGGGTGATCAGTGCGATGCTGACGCCCTTCACCAGTGATGTTGGCCCGGTGGATTATGCCTGGTTGCCCGCCTATCTGCGCTTTCTGGAGCGCGGTGGGCTACACGGGGTTCTGTGTCTGGGTACTACCGGCGAGGGGCCATCTATGAGTATGGCCGAGCGCGAACGGGTGCTAGAGACGGTGTTGGCGCATAGGGGTGATCTGGCTGTCTTGGCAGGGACGGGTTGTGCCGCTCTGACCGAGACGATTAGCCTGAGTCGGTATGCGCTGGAACACGGTGCCGATGCGGTGCTGGTGATGCCGCCCTTCTATATTAAGCAGCCGACCGAGTTGGGGATTCTGAGCTACTACCGCGCCTTGGCCGATGCCCTGCCCGCTGAGAGCCGGCTGTTGCTCTACCACATTCCGCAAGTGACGGGGGTGCCGATCACGCCGCTGATTATCGAGGGCTTGTTAGAGAGCCACCCGACCATCTTCTATGGTATGAAGGACAGCAGCGGCGATTGGGCACACAGTTCGCAGTTGATCACGCGCTACCCGCAACTGAAGATCTTTACCGGCAGTGATCGCCTGGTGTCCTCGGCGCTGGCAGGTGGGGCCGCCGGGGCAATTACGGCACTGGCCAGCGCCTTCCCGCACCTCATCCGCGCCGTCTATGATGCGCACCAGACGGGTGGGGATGTTGCGGCAGCCCAAACGCGCCTCAGCCACCTGCGGGCACAGATCGATCCGCTCAATACGCCTGCGGCGCTCAAGGCGGCACTGACATGGACAAGCGATCTACCGGAGACGAGTGTGCGGCTGCCGTTGTTGCCGTTGAGCGATGCGGCGGTGGCGCAGTTGCGGGAAGCGATAGGACATGGGTAAAGTCCTTGGGGCTGAAGCCCCAAACCCCAGTTTTTGTTATGTTTTGGCGGCTTCGCCGCCAAAACATAACAAAAAAAGATCTTCGGGGG
>RRYU01017056.1_pt1 | contig 17291 bp, 24 predicted proteins | sample 2162651 | NCBI WGS metagenome assembly RRYU01 (sample SAMN10267283, study PRJNA491782) | microbial mat metagenome | isolation source: biomat in the production well | place: Japan: Minami-Kanto gas field, natural gas well KTG3 | collected 2017-06 | reverse complement strand
GTTACGCCCGAAGGTAGCACCGGCTTCCAGCCGGTCGGTGGCGCATCGTGACCGGCTCCTTATACGGGCGTAGGGGCGCGTCGCGACGCGCCCTCCGGCGCGATGATCGCGGCGACATCCGGCGTGGGGACGCCCTGGGGCGCGTCGTGACGCGCCCCTACGCAACATTCCTTAACCGAACGCCTATGCGGCGCAGCCGCCCCCGCCCCCCCACAGGATGCGACTTTGCCCATGCCCTACTGAGCCATTATACCAGCTTGTCGGATCAACCCATCTATGCTAGAATACCCGCTAGTGCGCCTGCGGGCGCAATTTTGGCGCGATTATCCCAGCGAGGACAAAACGAGATGGCCAGCAAAAAGGGCAACCGCATCGTGATCAAGCTGAAGAGCTCCGAGAGCGGCCACACCTACACCACCATGAAGAACCGCCGCAACGATCCGAGTCGGATTGAGTTGAAGAAGTACGACCCGATTGTGCGTCGTCACGTCTCCTACCGCGAGACCAAGTAAGCATTCTGTTGGGTAACATTATTAGGTGGTATGAGGCGGCTGCGCCGCCTCATACCACCTAATATGTTGTTAGCGTGAAGAAGTCCTCTGGCGTTGGCTGAGCTTGCCGAAGCCAACGGTGCATTGGCGTTGGCTTCGACAGGCTCAGCCAACGGTGCGGTGGCTGAGCTTGCCGAAGCCACCGCGCCGCCTTTGCGTTTTGGGCACTACAATACAGGCGTCCGTTCCAACTCATGGCTAAGACTGGCCTGCTTAAAGAGCTCACGAGCCTGTTCGAGCAACCTCCGCCCACGTTCAGCATCACCACTACGCATCTCGTGAGCAGCCCAAGCACGTAACGTGCGGCCCTTATCAACGATCATGCCGGGCATATCGAGCAAGAGCGCACTCTCGGCAAAACAGAGCGCAGCCCCCATCGGCTCAGCCAGATGAGCCATAGCCATACCGAGCGCCCGCCATGCCACCCCAACCTCACGGGGGGCACCAGTTTCCCGTGCTAAGCTCAGGCCACGCTGGGCTGCCTCGACCGCCTCGGCTACCTGCCCCTGACTAAGATGGATTGCGGAGAGATCGCGGTAGAAATCGGGGAAGATCTTAATGCGGCTCTGTTCACACATCTGAATACCGCGCTTCACCAGCGGTTCGGCCTCGGCGTGGCGCTCCAGACCCACCATGGCAGCCCCCAAGTTACTGAGCAGAAAAATCTCCATGTAGCGGATACCGCCATCGTGAGCAATGCGCAAACCCTCTTCCAGAAAAGTGACCGCACTCGCAAAATCACCTTGAGCATTCGCGATATAACCCAGGTTATTGAGTTGAGTCGCCACTTCAACCAGATTCCCCAATTGGCGGAAGCGCACCATCGCCTGCTGCATATACTCCATGGCCGTATTGAGGTCGCCACGATGCTCATACGCCAACGCAAGGTAGGCCATACTCTTGGCGATACCCAGATCATACTGCGCCTGCTGAGCAATCGTAAGCGCCTCTTGAGCCAACTCCAAGCCGCGATCCGTCTCACCAAGACGATTATTCGCCAGACTCAGGGTAGCCAGCGACATCACGATCTGGGCTGGCTCGCCAATCTCACGCGCCAATTCGAGGGCTTGCTGGGCATAGTTACGCATCGAGACAGGATCGGACATATCATCGGCGATGGCCGAGAGACGTTCAAGCGCGTGCGTGTGCGCATGCTTATCACCACAGCGACTCGCAAGATCGCGGGTACGGCGGAAACTAGCTACCGCCTCGGCAAACTGCGCCGCCTCAAGCTGGACTTGACCCAAAGCTGCGTGGCAGGCAATCAGATCCGCACTCGCATCGGACAGATTGGCAAGCAATGAAATCGCCTGCTGATAGTGACTTATTGCCGCATCCAAGGCATAAGCCATACGTGCATACGCCCCAGCCTGCATATGCCAACGTCCAGCATGGAAGGGTTCACCCCCACGATCAAAATGCTCAGCGATCAAGCCCGCATAACTCCCCAAATGATCATCACAACTCATCACCAACCACTCAGCGAGGCGGCGATGGTAACGGAGCAGATTCTCGGCGGGGATCTGGTCATAGACCGCTTCACGCAACAGATCGTGGCTAAAGCGATACTCCTGCTGGCAACTCAGGCTACTCTCAGCCTGCGCCACAATCAGATTATGTTGCTCCAGCACCTGAATAATCGCGGCCACATCAAGCTGCGCATCATCCAAGATATAGGCCGGCGCACCCGCCCAAAAGGCCCCGTCCGTCACCGAAGCAGCACGCAAGAAATCGCGTTCAACCGAAGTAAGGGGCTGCAAGCGGGTACGCAGCAGATCCGCCAGGGTAGAGGGAATACGCAGACGGGGCAAGCGCCCCACCCGAATCTGCCACGTATCATCACCAGGGATGATCACCCCATCAGCGATCATCGTATTGATCAACTCTTCGATATAGAGCGGATTGCCACCGGCGCGGCTCACAATCAGATTGCGCAGGTCACTTGGTAACTTACCCGCCTTACGCAGAATCTCACCCACCAAACGGCGGCTCTGGTGCTCATCGAGCGGTTGCAGATCAATGCGTACTGCTCCGAGCACATGCTCAGCCCAGTGCGGATGCAGATCGAAGAGATGGCGTTGCGTAAGACAGAGCAGCATCAGATTCACGGAGCCACCGATCTGGGCGGCGCGTTCGATCATCGCCACGGAGCTATCGTCCACAGCGTGCAGATCATCAATCAGCAGCACCATGGGGGTCTGCTCAGTCAGCTTGGCAATCAGTTGCATCGCCGCCTGCACCGCCCGTTCGCGGATCTGGCGCACATCATGGCTAAGGCCACTCAAGAGCGGACTCGCTTCGAGATCGAGACCCACCAGATAGCCCAGGATATGTGCATCTTCGAGACGATCCGGACCAAGCAGCGACGTCACCCCCTGCTCTAGGCGCGCCAACGTAGCCCTGCTCGATTCGCTTTCATCGAGATCGAAGAGGGCACTAATAAGCTGGCGTACCAAACCATGGGGCTGGGCACTCCACTGGGGATCGCCCTTAAAGCGGTGGAAGCGGATTGGATCGGGCAACGCCATCACCTGCTGGTAAAACTCATAGGCCAGCCGCGACTTACCCATACCCGCTTCACCAACAATCGTCACCAACTGCGTACCACCACCATCCAGCAACGTGTAGAAGTGCGCCATCAGTTGTTGCAGCGCCGAATCACGCCCAACCATCGCCACGGTGATCCCGGCAACACTCCTTGAATGACGGGTATGGGTGGATGTTGTGTGGCTACGATAGCCGCCGCTACGATGTCGCCTCGTATGCGGATCGTGATCAGTCATGGGCGACGTTACCCTATCTATGAATGTGGCGCTTTATGCTACGAACGGGTGATAAGGGGTATTATGCCATAGATTGCCCCACAACGGCAATACATCCCTTCAGATAGCCGTATTTCTGTATGTTGCCTTGTTTTGTATGCGTGCTGGTATGCAATCAGCCTTCAAAGACGTATTTTTCTACCGCCTCAACCGCCCGACGAACCCGGTCAATCCGGGCATGCGTGTAGCGCCGCGTGATACTGGCTCCCGTGGTATGCCCCAGAATTGCCCCGATAATCGTCTCCGAGTAGCCTAACTCATCCAACATGGTTGCCATTGTATGGCGTAGCAGGTGGGGGTGGATGTGGGGTATATCTAGCGTCTTTGTCAGCCGATTCAGCAGGTTGCGGAACGTCTCAGTTTTGGGCGGTTTGCCATCTTCGTTGCATACCACCAGGTCGTGATCTTCCCAGTTTGGGCGATGTTTCTCTTCCGCCTGGTGCATCTCGTGGGTGGCACGCAGCAACTCGCGCAGCCGTGACCCTATGGGTATGTCACGGCGGCTTTCCTCGGTTTTTAGGGGGGCAATCGTACCCCTCTGATTGCGTTGTTGCTGTACCCGCAACAACGATTTCTCCCAATCAACATCTGCCCAGCGTAACCCCATAATTTCGCCCCGCCGCATCCCCAACAATGCTGCCAACCATACCGCTGCTGCCCAACGCGCATCACGCCCCCGCGCTTCTATATCCGTGATTGCGTAGAGCATCTTGCGCACATGCGCCACATCCACCGGTCGGCGTTCTGGGGCCCGTACCTTGCGCAGCTTCAGTTTGCGCCAGTTGACCGGGTTGCTGCTGTAACGCTCTGGAATGAGGCGCTCGTATGCGGCTCTAAGCCGCGATAGGGCTGCCTTTACAGTAGCTGGTCCCAGCCCGCTGGCGGTCAGATCATTCGCTATCCGCTGCACCATTTCAATAGTCACATCCTGCGCCCGAACCTTCCCGACGCGATCAATGATATGTTGACATCCGGCGTGGTAGTGTTTATAGGTGCTGGATCGTACCACGGGCTGCATGGTCTCTAGCCAATCATCGAGTAGATCCTTCACTGTCTCGGCCTGCCGGGTGAGGCTGCGCCCGGCCTCGCTCTCGGCCCGCATCTGGCGCAGCAACTTGAGTGCCTCGGCCTCGGTGGCGGCGGTGCGTAGGTGTCGCCGCCCATCTGAACCAGGCGGAAGCTGGGCGACCCACTTGCCGCGTGCTTTGCTGTAGTAGATCGTGCCTTCGCCTTTGGCGCGTTTGCCACCTTTACGCTTTGCCATGACTCGCTCGCTCGATATAATCCAGGATACTGGCGTAGACGATCCTGCGTGCGCGACCTGACCCCACCCGCCGCAACTGTTTAGCCAGTACTAGTCGCTCGATGTGCCGGGTGCTGAGTGGCCGTTGCCCGCCTAAGATCTTGGCTGCCTCTTCGTAGGTGACAATGATGGGCGGGGGGGTGTATTCGTAGGGGACACGGGGGTCTGTAGCGATAAGGGTCATGTGTCACCTCCCAAAAATGAGCAGCATGATGGCCAGGAAGCCGAGAAACCACACCATCATTCCCAGGCATCCGAACTCATTCTGTTCCTCACTCCACCGATACATCGGTACGGCGTTAAGCCGGCACATCCCTGCCCATACGGATACGAGCATCTGAACGACTCCTCTGCCGAGATCGATCATCCCTGCCCGTAATGACGATTCTGGCATGAGGAACAGGATGAGCAGGATAAATGCCACCAAGTAAACCATCATCACAATCACTCCCCACAGTGCCAACAAGATGAAAAACTCATTCATGCCGCCCCCCCCTTTGTGTCCCGTGGGACACAGATATTGCGCTGGTACCCCGTTTATTCCTGTTGCTTCTTTGCCGCTATCTCAACCGCGTTCTGTTCCCGGATTTCATTCTCTCCATCTTCAGCCAATGCCCTTAAAAGGGATGGGTAGCGTAGCAGCCATTGCACTACTTTCGGGAAGTTCCCACGTGTGTAGCGTAGTAGCGTATCATCTGACAGTTCATTTAGAGCGTCAGGATTTTGTGCCAAAGCAGCGCGGAATGTATTTGGACGCATAGACTTACCTTTCGATCAGGTATCCGTTAATCTGCGGATAGAATACAGTTAAATAGCAGGTTTGTCAACCGCAAAATTGCGGGTATATTTTGCTTTATGGGAATACAAGCGGCCGGGACATATATTCGAGCACTTCGAGAAGCGCGGCATATTGGGCGAGGTACCCTTGCGTCAACACTAGGGATAGATCACACCCAGATTGAGCGTATTGAGAAGGGGCAAACTGATACTCGTGGCTCTCTTCTACTTCGGATATTACATACACTCCAGGGAGACCCTAATCAGCTAATGGAACTGATAGTTGATCCCAATGCCACCCATGAAGACGCTCAGCGGATGGCAAAGGAATGGATGGAAAGGCGACCACTACAGCTTGTTCGTGAGGATGTTATCCAGCTAGTGGAGGGGCTTGCAGCAGATTCAATGCGATTTCAGCGGTGGTTGGGGTATGGAGACTGTCTACTCGAAGAAATACAGGCAGACAAGGGGAGGTAAACAATGTCCCTACTGTACGACCAGCAGAAGATACACCAACAGAAGCTCGATCGTTTTCGCCAGAGTTTTCTTTTGCTGATACAGGATGGTCAATACCCACCCGAACGCCAACACCGTCTCTATCAATCCACCATTCAAGCGGGTTTGGATTGGAACGAGGCACGGAAATATGTGCGCCGGGATGCGGAACAGTTCTTCCAGCGTTATGTTACAGCGGTTCTTGCACAGGGGCCGATCACCCATGAGGTGGCGGCTGAATTGAACCGGCTCCGCCGACGCCTGAACCTGGATGCCAGCGTTACCGAAAACCTGTCGGTTTCTGCCCCCGCCCCGGCTCTTGCCGCCAAGCGGCTGCCCCCGCTTCCGGCTCACATGCCTCCTACGCCTGCTCCTGTTTCTGCCCCTACCCCTACCCCTTCTGTTTGGTCAGACATGAAGATGATGATTGGTGTGGTCATCCTGACCCCGATCATCTGGTTAGGGTTAGTCTTCCTCACCGCGTTTGGTCTTATCTTCCTCAGTCTGTTTGTGAACCTCACCGGATTGCTTCCGCTGGCCAGCTTCCTAGATTTGTTTGTGGCAATCTTCCTCGCAGTACGTGTGATGCGCCGCTGGAGTCGGCCAGTGCCGCAGCGGTCTACCTATTCTTCTGCGGCGCGGCCTCCTGCGCGGCCTGCACCGCTGCCCCAGCCGATGCCGGCACAACCAGCGCCGTACTATCCACCCCAGCCAATGTCGGCACAACCAGCGCCGTACTATCCACCCCAGCCGATGGCAGCACCATACCAACCCCAACCGTACACACCGCTCCCACTCAATCAATATGCACCCCAGCGCCAGCGCCAGCCCCGGCCAGTGTTGAGCGGAGCCGGGTTAGCACAGAGCGTGCAGCACCTTTCGGGGGCTGAATTTGAACATTGGGTCAAGGATCGGTTGGCCGATCTGGGCTGGCAGCAACTCCGGGTTATGGGCGGGCGGGCAGATCGGGGCGTAGACATTCGCGGCATCTACAACGGGAAGAAGTGCATTGTGCAATGCAAACACTACCGAGGACGCATGGTGCCACCGAACGAAGTACGGGCCTTGGTGGGTACGCGGAATATTCAACGAGCGCAGCGGGCCTACCTCATCACCAGCGGCCAGTTTGGCTACCAATGCTTCCAGGAAGCACACAAGAAGCCGGTTGAACTGTGGGATTTAGAGACCCTAGCCACACATCTCAACAACCAGGCGGTGCCGATGGCCTGAGTGGGGTACAATGAGAAGAGCAACTTGACGAGGAGGAATGAGACGATGACTGACACGATTACTATCCCCGTGAACCGAAAGGCCGCTCAGCTCTATCGTGCAGCATCGGACGAGCAGCGGCTGAAAATCCAGATGCTCTTGAGCTTTTTCTTAGAGCATCCCCGACCATCCCCTGATGCGCTGCTTCGGCGGATGGATGCAATGAGCGACCAGGCGCAGGCACGGGGCCTGACGCCGGAGATCTTGGAGGCAATTCTGAATGACCCTGACGAGGCATGAGTTCTATGTGTTTGACACCAACACGCTGGTCAGCGCCGTGCTGATGAAACGGTCTGTCCCCCGTCAGGCGCTCACATTAGCGGTTACATCTGGTGTTTTGCTCTTCTCCGATCTCACATTGTCTGAGTTGATGTCGGTGCTTGCCCGCCCCAAGTTTGACCGCTATGTTGATCGTGAGGAGCGCGAGTCCTTCCTCGTTGATCTCGTTCAGCAAGCACACGTCATCGTAGCACCTAGATCTATCGTTGCTTGCCGTGATCCCAAAGACGATATGTTCCTTGATGTTGCGGTTAGTGGACAAGCCACCGTGCTGGTGTCAGGTGATGCCGACCTTCTTGTTCTCCACCCCTTCGGTACAATCCCCATCCTCACACCGCAACAGTTCATAGAATCTCATTTCTAGCCCCCTCTAGCTCCCTACCCCGTCAAATGCAACGCCCCGGCCAAGCCGGGGCGTTGCGGTGCATGCTGCTATCCGAAAAATAGCGGTTGACATATCCGCTAATTAGTCGTATTGTATCCGCAGATTAGCAGTACTGTCGCGGTAAATATGACAGGTAATCCCGATGCCTGACCAATCTCAACCAACAGAACACATCAGGCCCGTGTCACGAGCAACCGAGGTTCCCAACTGGCTCATTATGCGCCGTGACCTCAAGCCTCTCCACCGCTTCATCGTTATCCTGTTGCTGATGTACGAACAAACAAAGGAGGAACCCACTCTCGAAGAGATCGCCGACGTTCTCGGATTCAAGGACTACCGCAATGTCCGCATCCATTTGGGAGACCTGGAAAAGGCGAAGATTGTAAGGATTAAACGTCGAGTCGGTAAACCATCCATCTATATGATATACAACCCCGATTCAACGCATTGTAATGCGGTAAACAGCCCAGACCCCGGATCATTCACCCACATGTGGGTAAATGATCCCCCGGATCATTCACCCACCCCGGATCATTCACCCACATGTGGGCGAATAGCCACTATGAAAACAGCGCATCAGGACGCGCTAAAACCCGTGGGGGGTGGGCGAATGATCCGGGGTCACTCACATGTAGGAGGAGTCCTCCATTCCGGATCATGTTTTGATTCTTCAGAACAATCTCCTACACGAGTTGAAGAAACGCCGACAACCGGCGAAAAACCGCTACAACCGCCGCCGCCGCTGACAGAACTCGCGAAATGGTTGTTTCGCCAAAAAGTTTCGGCCGCGCGCGAATTTGGTCACTTGGACTACGCCGCCGCGAAAAAGGATTTTGAAGAGCGGCGCCGTGCTGGGCAAAGCGTGGGCGCAATTGTCTCGGCGTGGCGCATTGCGCCGCCACAGCCGGAGACAGCAGAGGACGGCGTACCCGAGTGGATTCGCCGCATGCAGCAAGAGGCGCCGCATTTGTACCGGACCGGCAGCGACGTCGACGGCCTAGAACCAACCGACGACATGGATCTCAGTTTGCTGGAAGACCTTGAAGAGGACGAGAATGAACCTAACCCTTGAGATCCGGCTAACACCGACAGATCACGCGATAGTAGCGCGGCACGCGGCACGCATGCTCAATTCTCAGGTAGAGGCAGGCGAAGAGCCAACGTGGACACTCGATGACACGTTGCGGGTCATGCTGGGGCACGCCATCTATACAGAGGGCCAATCCCAGCGGGCTATCGACGCAGTGCTGCGGCACATCGCGCAGGCTCCGGTTGAATTACAAGGCTTCGAGCCGTTCGAGCCGGTGGAAGTGCCGGCGTGGTTGAAGGAGTTGTGATTTGGAGATCGTGGCCCCGCACGCTCTGGGAGCCTATCACGGCACCCGACAGGCGGCCCAAATTGCCGGGACGTCTGGGGGGCGCAAATACCAGGAAGCGGCTCGCAAGATCGCCGATGTTATCCGGCGGGCATTGAGTTAGAGAAGAGAAAAAGATACATGACGATCCGCAAATTACTACGTCCTGTTACACGGCCGGTGCAACAAACGAGCTTGAAATGGACCCGACGGATCGCCATCTACGTTGACAACATGCTCAACGGGGAGGCGGGGAAGCGGCGGCGGCGGGCACGCCGCATGGTGATTGCGTTAGAGAATGAGCTTCACCGGCTCGGCTTTAGCCGCCGAGTCGGAGTGGGCGGGCATAAACGACGCAAAGTTGTGCAGCGGAGGGTGCGCTTTCGCTCTCCTCTGCTGCTCACTCGTGAAGAGCTATGGATACCCATTGACCTTCAGAAGCTGCCGCCCGGAGTAACGACAAACGATATGCGAGACGAAGATGCACTACGCAGCATCGAGGATCGCCTCAACACCTCATGCAGAATAGACTACCTCGCCAGTGGGGAAATCTGCTTCGTGCTACGTATGGCCGCTGGAGCCGCATTCCCACAGACCTTTGCCATCAATGCCTTTCGTATGCCCGCCGATGCTGCGCAGCTCGCGATGCCCCTGGGCATTGACGGCCAGGGCGAACATCAATCCGTGGATCTGGCCAAAATGCCGCACATGCTGATCGTCGGGCCAACCGGCAAGGGTAAAAGTACCTTCATTCACGCAATGATCTCGACATGGATTTCCCGCAACGCCGCCAGTGATATTGAGCTTTGGCTCGCCGATCATAAGGGCGGCGTTGAGTTGGATCGCTACAAGGCGTTGCAGGGAAACCGGCAACGCCCCGGCATTGTGCGCCGCATCAGCTACCGACCAGAGGACACCATTGAATTCTTGCGGGCGGCGCTCACCGAATTAGATCGGCGGAACGAGTTGCTCAGGAAGAGTGATGCCTCGGATGTAGACGACTATGGGCGTTCTACCGGCCAACATCTGAGGCGGATCGCCATCGTCATTGACGAGATCTTCTTCCTGATGCTGAACAAAGAAGTGATTGATCCTGAAATCGGCAAATCGTCAGAGGCAAAGAAGGGGCGAGGGCGAACCGTCAGCGATTGGGCCGAGCATCTGCTCTCGAAGATCGCCAGCGCTGGGCGTGCGGCAGGCATCCACCTGGTCATCGCCACGCAGCGCACAGGCAAGGACGTACTGACCCCGCTCATCACCGCCAACTTCGAGACACGTCTGGTATTCGGCATGGCCGATATGTATCAGAGCATCTATGTAATTGGCTCAGCCGACGCGGTGGGGTTGCCACGAGGCCGCGCCCTATTTCGCCCCGAAGGCGGATCGCTCCTCGAAATACAAACACCATTGATCAAGCCAGATCAAATCCGTCTGGCCATCAGCCGTATCAGCCGCTACGGCCCAGATGGCGGCCTGGGTTCGGCTAATGAGGCGCGGAGATTCCGGGATGATGCCAAACTGCTGCTATTGGTCGCATCAGAGGAATTTGAAGGGAAGCTCTCGGTTGACAAGGTATTCCAACATCCGCGCATCAAAGGGGTTCTGCGCAGAGATCGGATTGATGAGATTGTGCGTAGGCTGGAGCGCGATGGAGTGCTGGAGCCGGGCGGGCCGCGTCGAGCGCGGCGGCTATCTGCTGGATTTATGAATCGTCCTCAGTTACTGGATGCCATGTATGGCGGCGGGAATGATCAAAATATGGCCGGGAATGATTCGGGGATAGACTCATTCGCCGAATCTGACATGATGCGTCTCGGAACGCCCGAACGGCATCAGGATGCCGAAAACAATACACCCGAAGCTGAGCCAATTACACCCTACACCCGACCGAATCAGGCACACACACCACCTGATGAAACGGAGTAATATGAGAAAAATCCACTACTGCAAACTGATTAAATATATGTTACTCTCGTTACTATATGAACACTGATTTTTTAGTGTTGCTACCCGATGGCAACTACGCAGTTTTACAGCGATCCGTATCCTGGGGAGATGCAATCATTGCGTCTCTATTGCTAGTGCTAGTTGTTCTGAAGGTATATGAGATCTGGGTAGAGTCAGGAAGGAGGTGGTGGTGGTAACGGGGGTAACGCTACGGCCATGGGCGCGCAGAGATCGTAGATCAATTGAGCACTGGCCACCGGCTGGGGTTCCAGAGCATTGGATAGCCAGGACAAGCAACGATCCAGCACGATCTCTCGCAATTGATGTACGCAATCATCTCATCGGACGCATATCGTTACGAACCATCAATGCAAACGACGCCAGCATCGGGATCTACCTACACCCTAGTTGGAGAGGCCACGGATACGGAGTCATAGCGCTACAGCTATTACGCGAATGTAGCGAATATCAACGACTATTCCTCGAAGTTGCAACCGACAATGAAGGAGCCATCAGGGCGTATCGCAGAGCAGGATGGGAAACCGTGTCAGTTGTCGAACGAAATGGATACACCTATTGGATGATGGAAGCACAATGCATCCAACATTGCATATTATCAGCGCCATACTGCTCATCCTAGTGTTTCATGAGTTCGTAAACCTGCTGCTCATGTTCACACGACTACCAGATTCAGATGATGAGGGGTAGGAGGGGTAGATGGAACACCTACCAGCATTTATCGTAGCCGTATTCGGCGAATCTCTCAGCATCGAAATATCTCTCCTGACAGGATTTTTGCTCATCGTAGAGCTACGGCGCATCATTCGCCATTCCACATCACGCTAGGGTAGCTCGAAGGTCGAGCAGCACGCTTGTTACGTGCCGGAGATGGTTCGATTCCCTCCCCTAGCCCCAGCCCATATAGGGCAAAATTTGTCAGCAGATGATCAGAAAGGAGTTCGCGAACAATCACCATTACCGACATCTTGACTCAGGTGACAGCCTTCTTCAATGGGTTGGTCGGGGTCATTCTGGGGCTTCTCATCCCCGCCACTGGCACCGTCCTGAGTCCCCTCCAGGTCCTTATGTGGGCAGGTCTGACCTTCGGCTTCATCGGGCTGGTTCTGGCGCTGATCAAACGGATGGCCAGCGCAAACGGATGAGCCGCAGGATTGGCAGCAACATAGGGCGATGGGGGCAACCCCATCGCCTTTTGTCATGAGGGAAGAATGACACCACGACAGCAGATGTACGAATTCGTTATCGGCGTCATCAGCCTCGTAACCGATCCTAACGGGATGTGGATGATAGCAGGGCCATTCGTCACGCTAGGAATCATCCTCATCATCATTCGGATTAGCAGAGGAGCAGCAACGGGGCAATCAATGGAGCGATTCGCTGACGACTACGACGATACTATACAGGGCTATCAACGTGCATCGCGGCGCATCCGAGACATTCGGAGACGGCCATGAAGCCATTGCAATCTACGCTCATCATAATTGCTCTGATTGTTGGATATATGCAACCTCAGCACACAAATGCAGGCCCATTATTGCAGTCAGGTCAAACCAGCACTCCTATTCCTGCCACCGCAACGCCCTATCTCTCTCCAACGCCTACGAGGACACCCACGCAAACAGCCACAGCCACGCAAACAGCTACGCCGACACGCACGGCCACACCGACACGCACGGCCACACCGACACGCACCTCAACACCGATCCCATCGGTGCCCTTAAATTTGTCCAGTGTTATCACATCAACCCAGCAGGTGGCAGCTCAGCAGGTTACAAGCTGGAACATCGGCAATTCCACAGCACCGCTGTTTTTGGGTTTGGCGACATTGGTGTTGGTGTTTGGGCTGCTTGCTTTCATTCGGAACAAATTCATCTCATGAGAACCTTCATCCTGCTTGCACTAGCACTAGCACTAGCACTAGTTATAGGGCTGCCGACACCGGCTACGGCTGCTCCTCTACCCCAGCCCGCCCCGTGTGCAACGGCGGCGGCTGCCGCCCTATCGCAGCAGGGGGCGGCCTATGTCTGGGGAGCTAAAGGCCCAACAACATTCGACTGTTCGGGTTTGATGTACTGGGCATGGCAACAGGCAGGGTATGACATCGGGATCAGCACCTATGACCAGGTGCGAGCTGGGGTACAAATCCCGTGTTCGCTATCAGATCTGGCCGGAGTAAACACCCAATGTTGGGAAGCCGGAGATCTCATCTTCCTACGCTACAGCAAAGGCCAACACGTTGCCATGTACATTGGGAACGGGCTATTCGCCGACGCCTACAACACCAATACCGGCGTAATCATCCACAACCCGGCTGAAGATAGTTTTTATTGGAATAATTATTGGCAATCGCGCAGAATTATTGATTGTGATGGGGTTATCCTCAATCCAGAGACTCCCTACAACCAAATTTTAGTAACTAGCCCAGACCTTGAAGATTTACCCGATTTGTTGGGGTCAGTGAGTTATACCGTACCCCAATGTGGAGCATGCAACCCAGATGGCAGCACCATCCTACCCGCCACAGATTGGGATGGCCAATGGCCATCCGGCACCGACCTGCTCAACGTAGGCTACGTGATGCAGATGGTCATCTCCTGGTTAGCGTGGCGCATCTCTGAGCTATTACGCATACTCATCTGCTGGCTATTAAACATGTTAGCCATGCTGGCCGATCTCCTCATATCACTCATCAACACCCTCGTAGATGGCCTAAATGGGGTTTGGAAATTATTGCTATGGATGTGGTTTGGCATTCAATCATGGTTAGGAGCATTGTACTACCTGCTGGCCGATGTAGCCGATGTACTAGGAATGCTTTTGCCCCTCATAAACCTCATCATTGCAATGATCATCGATCTTCTTGAGCTAGTTGGCGAGGTTATCAGAGCGATCCTAAGCCTGCTCGGCCTAATCATCAGCTCTGTGCTGGGCCTGCTGGGGTGGGTGGGCGGGATCGGCATAGGGCTATGGTTAGTATTCTGGGGCGGAATTTCAGGATCAAGTATTCCGCCCCAGCTCCAACAGACGAGCATCCTGTATCAGATCGTGCGGGGGGCAGGAGAAGGCTGGCGCGACTCTCCTGCTGGATGGATTCTAGTGCTGTTGTGGGCGCTGGCCTATGTCTGGTTCGTGGTTTGGATGAGTAGATTCTTCAGTGCCAGCAGCACCACTGGCGAATGATCACCACCCGAACCACCCGGCCTCTGCCATGAACTCCAGAGCTATTCCAATAGCCGCAATAGGGATACATGACCATCCGATAAACGCCGTAATCTGATCATCAGAAAATCGGCTCATCCAATCGTTGAAGCGTTTCATATTGCCTCCAGAGATACTATGAAGATCAAACGTATTATAACCATTGTTCTGCTCGTTGTCATTATCGTGCCATTTTCGTTTGTCAAAGCACAAACGCCTACGCCAACAACATACGAGGATGCGTATCCATCGTCTATTGTTGTGTATCAAGAGACTCTTAGGGAACTCCCTCCCTACTTGGGTCATGAGTTACTCCGCGTGTCTGGCGGTGGGGCGTACCGGGTGTCATGTACGAGTTCTAGTGAGCATGCCGAACATATGGAATTGACTATTGACGCCCCAGGTACAGGATCTAGTATTCCTTCTTATCTGCGCGTTGTTCATTGCAACGATGGTGGGGTTGTTCTTTATGGCTCATTTCGGGTTTTGGGTGTTCAGGTTGATCCCGTTTGGCTGGCAGATCTTGCACGAACGTTATTACTGGATATAGAAGATCTGCATAAACAGATAGGGCCTGTATCGGCGAATGTTGTTGTCGAAAAACTCGAACAAAATGACCGCTGTACCTACGCTAGGTTGTGGCGTGGGGAAACATACAGTTTCAGTCCAGTACGGGAATTTGCTGTATCATCGCTCGAGGGGCATATTGTAGATTCTGTGGGTCGTGTGGCGCGGTATCCTAATCATTCGTTGCGTTTAGCTAATCAATCGTATACCTATACCAATGACCAGAATCTCTATAATGGGAATCGCCACGATATAGTGGCGATATGTCCTCCGACGGAGCCTCCGCCTCCGCCTCCACCTCCGCCTGCATCGGATATATGTTATCCCGGTGATGAGATTATTGCCATCGTTTCCTACGATGGCATCAATAATAGGTATCCTCAGCCTGATCCTGAGCCTCTATTTGTTGACGTTCCTGATGAATTTGCAGGCAGGACAATACATGTGGGCATCGAACGGCCAATTATAGATAATTATTTCCGTTTCTACGGTCTGATTGTCGTAAATGGCGATCTGCACGGTCTTGAAATGTGGTATTTCTCGGAATCTAACTGGCCAAGGGGTGTGAACTCGTTGAGTTACCCCTACCAGATTGGCCAGATAGGTATTCGATTCCATATTAATGGCGAAGGCGATATTAATCTGACCGATCCTCCGCCTGTGCAAGTCTGTATTTCTTCCCCTCCGTTGCCCACCCCCACCCCCACCCAAACCCCCACTGGCACGCTCACCCCCACCCCCACGATCCACGGTGGCCCCGAACCCATGGAGACCATCACGCCCACGCTCACCCGCACCCCCGCCCCCACCTGGACGCCCCGCCCCACGCGCACCCCTCTGCCTACGCGCACGTCTACGCGCACGCCCACCCCCACACGCACGCCGATGCCGCTCGTATGCCCGGTTTCAGATGCGATAGACGTTCCTGTGTACCCACAAACACGTTTTATAGATTTCTCGTCGGGGCAGGGGTTTTCGGTAGATGGCGGGGCGCTGGGGGGATCGCTCTTTGTGCAAGGTGGAGGGGTGGTCTATGAGATTCCGCAAGGGGTTTATCCTGCTGGCTGGAATCTTCCTAGCGGTGAATATGAGATCTGGGCAGAGGATTCAGGCGTAGTGCTGCATCTCTGCGCACTCTCTGGCACCCCCGGCACACCCACGCCCACATCCAGCCCAACCCTAACCCCGACAATGATGCTGCCAGAGATTACTGGCATCTCATTACCAACCGTAGGCTGTGTGCCAGCAAATCCTAGTCCAACGCACATTGCCTACGCAATGCCTGATCTCTCTATCATAATCCCTCCCCGGCCAGCAACGCCTATGCCTACGATCACCATGGCCATCAGTACCACCGCGCTCGTAGCGTTCCAACAAACACTAGTGGCTGGCATCTCCACTCCGGCAGCTCAAATGAGTACAGCCAGCGCATCCTATTCGTGGCAATCTGGCCAGGATATGGCTGCAACAGCCGGGACACTGATGAGTCCGGGTCTACGATGGGTTGCATTAGTCAACCCGCAACATCCTGCGTGGTCGATGGAAGGCACGGCATTATGGGCATTATTGCCCCTATTGGGGCCAGTTATGCCTATCATCCTATTCTATTTGGGAGTGGCATTTGTTCGTTTCTCTCTGTGGTTGTTTCAATGGTTCCTCAAGCTCCTAGATGTAGTCATCAAACTCATTGAATTAATACCTGGAATGTAGATGTTTCGATTTCGCTATTCAATACTTGAAATAGACGAACTTCCACGAGAGAAGAATTTGTTACGTGGCATAATTTATGATGCCCGTAAATCTGCGTGGAGAAAAAACATAGCGCGATGGATAGCCATTAACTTAATCGTCTGGTCATTGATTATAATGTTCATTTATCCGCAATTCAGGAGTACACCGAAACAAACCATGCCATCTAACAGCGTTTATGTGGTATATTTACCAATAGTCATAAGGAGTAATGAATGAATGAAATAATTTCTGTACTCTTCGGGGTTGGGGTGTGTTGCCTAATCCCGATCATGTCATTCGCTACAGGAATATACTACGCACGATTTGGCTTGCCTGTCACATTGCGCTGGAAGGGTTGGGGGAACTCCGATACCGATGAGGAGATCGAGTGATGAGGCCACATCTATCTACGTATCAGCGTCGCATCCTGGCCGAACTGAGGCAGAATAATCAGCAGAGCTACGATGATCTAGCCGCAAGAATTGGAGCCGACCGAGCAACCGTGATCTCCGGCATTCGGCGGCTCGAACATCAGCGGATCATTGTCAAAACACAGGGTCGGGGCAGAATGCCCAATACCTATACGGTAAT
>RRYU01003739.1_pt1 | contig 17306 bp, 11 predicted proteins | sample 2162651 | NCBI WGS metagenome assembly RRYU01 (sample SAMN10267283, study PRJNA491782) | microbial mat metagenome | isolation source: biomat in the production well | place: Japan: Minami-Kanto gas field, natural gas well KTG3 | collected 2017-06 | reverse complement strand
CCATACCACCCATACCACCCATACCACCCGGAGGCATTGCCGGACCAGATCGCTCCTCAGGCAGATCAGTAATCAGCGCCTCGGTAGTCAGGATCATACCGGCAATACTAACGGCATTCTGCACAGCACTGCGCGTCACCTTGGCCGGGTCGATAATACCCTGCTGAACCATGCTGCCAAACTCACCGGTCATCACATTATAGCCGAACGTCGTATCGCCCTTTTCCTTCTGTTGGCGACGCACGGCATCGATAATAACCGCACCGTCCTCACCAGCATTGCGAGCCAGCATGCGCAACGGCTCTTCGAGCGCACGGCGCAGGATGACAATACCGACCTTCTCATCATCGTGACCGACAGTAATATTGTCGAGTGAGCTGATCGCATTAATCAGGGCAACACCACCACCCGGCACGATGCCCTCTTCGACGGCGGCGCGGGTAGCACTGAGTGCATCCTCAACACGATGCTTCTTCTCTTTCAGCTCCGGCTCGGTGGCGGCCCCAACTTTGATCACCGCAACACCGCCAGCCAGCTTGGCCAGGCGCTCCTGGAGCTTCTCACGATCAAAATCGCTGGTGGTTGTCTCGGTCTGGGCACGGATCTGATCGATACGGGCGCGAATAGCCGTCTCGTCGCCACGGCCCTCGATGAACGTGGTGTCGTCCTTGGTTGAAATAACCCGGCGCGATCGACCAAGATCCTCGATGGTGGCGCTATCAAGCTTGCGACCAATCTCCTCGCTGATCACGGTACCACCGGTCAGGATCGCAATATCCTGCAGCATCGCCTTGCGACGATCACCAAAGCCAGGTGCCTTGATACCCAGAGCATTAATCGTGCCACGCAGCTTGTTGACCACCAGCGTAGCCAGTGCCTCGCCATCGATATCCTCGGCGATAATCACCAGGTTCTTGGAAACCTGCAAGACCTTTTCAAGCAGAGGCAGAATATCCTGGATGCTGCTGATCTTCTTATCAGTAATCAAAATATAGGGATCTTCGAGTTCTGATTCCTGGCGATCCGTATTGGTGACAAAATAGCCCGAGATATAGCCACGGTCGATCTGCATACCCTCGGTGTATTCCTTTTCGAAGGCAACACCCTTGCTCTCTTCAACCGTGATAACGCCATCCTTGCCAACCTTTTCCATCACCTCGGCGATCAGATCACCAATTTCGGGATCAGCGGCGCTGATACTGGCGACATGGGCAATATCGGCCCGATCACGCACCGGGGTTGCGGCTGCCCGGATCGACGCAACCACCGACTCGGCCCCACGATCCAGGCCGCGCTTGAGCAGCATGGGGTTTGCACCAGCAGCAACCACCTTCAGGCCCTCGTTGACAATCGACTGGGCCAGCACGGTGGCGGTGGTTGTACCATCACCCGCGACATCGTTGGTCTTGGTGGCGGCTTCCTTCAGAAGCTGTGCCCCCATATTCTCGAAAGGATCTTTGAGTTCAATCTCTTTAGCAACCGTCACGCCGTCGTGCGTGACCGTCGGCGCACCAAACTTTTTGTCGATCGCCACGTTGCGCCCCCGCGGACCAAGCGTTGTCTTGACCGCATCGGCAACAATATCGACCCCACGCTTGAGTGAGCGGCGGGCCTCTTCATTGAAGTGCAACTGCTTAGGCATATGTTTATTAATCCTCCTGTCAGGGTTTAGTCTTGAATTACGCCCAGAATATCTTTTTCGGCCAGGATCAGATAATCAACATCGTCCATCTTGAATTCCGTACCGCTGTACTTGGCGAACAGAATTTTGTCCCCAACATTGACATTCATAGGAATTAACTTGCCGCTGTCATCACGGCGCCCCTCGCCAATTGCAAGAATAGTTCCTTCCTGAGGGCGTTCCTTGCTTGCCGTGTCGGGCAGATAGATGCCACTGCGGGTCACCTCTTCACGCTCTGCCGGCTTGATCACAACCCGGTCTCCCAGAGGCCGCACGCGGAAATCTCCAGCCATAGGATAAAACCTCCTCATTCACCTTTGCTGTTTTCGGATAACACTATTGGATCATGAACAGAATGTATGCTGCCGCAGGCGAATGCTGCTTATTGCATGTTACGCCTACGGTGACACCAGATCTCGCTGATTAGCGCTCTCAGGGTAAGAGTGCTAACCGCTCATTATATTACCGAATGGTGCGTGGTTTGTCAAGTCCGATTTTAGCACTCATGGGAAATGAGTGCCAGTGGACATAAATCGACGCGGTTCTCTGGTATAATTTGGCTGAACGCTGACAGATCAGCGTCAGTACACCATGTACTGATACCGAACCGATGGATGAGGAGCTGTGATGCTGACCTATGAAGATCTGGTACTGAGTCTTGAGCAAGCCTGGACAGCCGTCGGTTTGCATGAACATGCTTTTGTAGAGAGTGTCATCCCGGCCTCGCATGACCGCAGTTATCGGGTGGAACTCTTTCCCGAACATGATGAACCCCTGACAATGGAGAATATGCCGCCCTGGGTTGAGGTAAGCTTTACCTGGTCGGCCCTGCATCAGATACGCTCCGAACACCACTCGGTTTCCACCGACCCGCTGGATCTTATCTGGACCTATACGGTAAATGCCTACAGTGTGCAAGATCGTAATGATCATGAACTGGTACGCCTGTTTCAGCAGGCTTTTAATACGGTCTTTCAGCGATACTATCCCGATGAGGCCGACAATATTGAACCGCTGGCCGTCGAGGTACGGCGTACATATCAGGGCCAGGGTGACAATCAGAAGTTTCAGCTCGTTTATGTACAACTGTCGAGTACAAATATTACGGATCTCTCGGATCAGTGGAACGAGCGTGATCCGCGGGTACTGTCTAGCCTGATCCAGATAGAGATCCAGTTTGCGCGGGCTGTGATTCGGGCGTTGGCCGAGGCCTTTAACCCTGGCGGACGAGGGGGATATCGGACGGTGGATGCAGCATAAATGCTGCACGATCGATAGGAGGGGCGAAACACCTTAATTAGCGCGACCTATCATTACCCACAATTGCATCGCATCAGGATGCGCTACAGCCTACGGCATATCGCCTCCCCGGGGGTTCGGGCGGGGGCCTCCGGCCCCCGCGCCCCCATGTGTGGGTTATGCGCTGCTCATAGCGATCTGGCGGGCCGCAGCGACAATATGGCGTGCGCTGATACCAGCAAAATCACGCATTTCAGCGGGTGTGCCAGAGCCAGGCATCTCACGTACGGCCAGTTTCACGACGCGTGGCAATACGCCATTTCCGCTAAACGCATCAAGTACCGCATCGCCCAGGCCACCCTCAGCCCAGTGATCTTCGACCACAACCAGCCCATGGGTATCACGTGCCGCTTGCTGCAACGTCTGGCGATCGATCGGCTTCACGGAATAGGCATCAATCACACGCACAGGAATGCCTTCGCTGGCGAGTGTGTCGGCAGCCAGAATCGCTTCATGTAATGTCACCCCTGCACCAATTAGCGTTACCTGGTCATTCGGCGATTGCCGCACCACCCGACTACCGCCGGGAAAGAAATCTTCGCCAGGCGCGTAGATCACGGGCGTCTTGCCCCGCGTGGTACGCATATACGAAATGCCCTTGATATCGACCATGGCCCGTACCAGCTTTGCAGTCTGGTTGGCATCGCAGGGATACAGCACCGTACTCCCATGCACGGCCCGCATCATCGCCAGATCTTCCAGCGCCATCTGTGAAGGCCCATCCTGGCCAATTGACACACCAGCATGTGAGCCCACTAGCCGGATACTGGCGCGTGATACCGCCGCCATGCGAATGAAGTCATACGCCCGGGTTAGAAACGCCCCAAATGTTGAGGCAAAAGGTGTGCGTCCCATCACACTCAGGCCCACCGCCGCCGCTACCATCTGCTGTTCGGCAATATACATTTCAAAGAAGCGCCCCGGACATGCAGTGGCAAATTTCTGTGCCCGCGTCGAGTCACCCACTTCGGCATCAAGCACAACGATATCCGGTCGTATTCCTATGGCTTGCAGTGCATCACCATACACGGTACGCGTTGCCTGGTTATCGCCAATGGTATAGCGCGGCAATTCGATCGCCGCCGGTTGAGGCTGACGTGAGGGTGTCAGATCTTCTGGTTTGGGGGGACAGACAGTTCTGCGTACTGGCTCGCCTAGCTCGCGCAGGGCAGCCTGCATGCGATCCTGATCCAGCGGCTTGCCATGGAAACCTTCTTTATCTGCCAGGAACGAAACTCCCTGGCCTTTGATTGTGCGTGCCACAATCAACAGCGGCTGTTGACGTTCTAACGTTACCAGGGCAAATGCGCCATCGATAGCCTCAATGTCGTGTCCATCAATCACAACTGTTTCCCAACCAAAAGCTTCGGCGCGCCGCGCATAGGCAGCAGTATCCCAGCCCAGTTCAGTTTCACCCCGCTGCCCCAGACGATTCACATCGACAATGCCGACCAGATTGCCCAGGCTGTAATAACCGGCCTTATCGAATGTCTCCCAGATCGAACCTTCCGCCATCTCGCTATCACCCAGCAGCACCCATATATGGAAAGGCAATCGATCCAGGAATTTACCTGCCAGCGCCATACCAACACCAATAGGAAAACCCTGGCCGAGTGAACCGGTAGCAACCTCAACTCCCGGCAGACGCGGGACAGGATGCCCTTCAAGTTTGCTGCCAAACTCACGCAAAGAAAGCAACTGTGCGTCGTCGATCACTCCCGCCGCACGATACATGGCATACAGCAGTGGCGAAGCGTGTCCCTTGGAGAAGATCAGGTGGTCGCGGTTAGGATGGTGTGGTTGATCAAAGTCAAACCGCAAATGACGTGCCATCAACACAGCCATCAGATCAGCCGCCGAGAGCGACGAGGTTGGATGTCCGGAACCGGCCGCCGTCGTTGCGCGAATGCTATCGACACGGAGCTGCCGCGCCAGTTCGCGAGTTTGCTCTAACGTGATCGTCATTGGTGTACCTCCTTCATAGTCAGGCCAGCGAGATAGCAAGGCTGTTGCTTCTGTAACCGTTCAGGCGCTACCTGCGCCAGCGGGGGCGCGGGGGCCTGTGGCCCACTCCACCTGAACGGTTACTTGCTTCTTGCATCGTGTTTGCTACCGGTTGGAGGTTTGCACAATCTATGCCAGGAGAAGGCATTTCAAGTATGCCGACATACGCTGAACAATTATCCCAGGCTGAAGCAATGCACGGCGACTACCATACTGTCGAACCTGATAACGGCAGAATAGTACCATCGCAACGCAAGCCACCGCCGCGATACTGCTAAATAGTATGTACAGACTCTATTTGATTTCTCCATACAGTAATGGCACCGTAAGACATCATCTGTATACTCATGCTTGAGCATATATCAAGCATTTCCATGAGGTTTCAATGTACAGTTATAACGAAGCCGTAGAAAGCCCCTCTCGAAGAGGATATCTTACCCTTGATCATCTCTGGTTGATCACCCTCCTGGTATTGATGTGGATATTTATCAATATCACACCGTTACCTCCAAACGATCTCTGGTGGCATATGGCTGCTGGTCGCACAATGGTAGACGAAGGCGCGATAATCCAGACGAATCGTTGGGCGTATACGCTGCCCGTGGATACAGCCTATGTCTATCAGAGCTGGTTGAGCGAACTGTTTATGTATGGCCTGTGGGCACTGGGCGGCATACCCCTGCTAGCACTGGCTCGTCCTCTAGCTATCATCTTCAGCTTTGGCATAGTAGCCTGGCATGCCTGGCGAAGGGTCGGTAATGGCAAAGCCGTTACCCTGGCACTGTTTATTGCTGTTATGGTAAGCTGGAACAACTGGACTCTGCGACCACAGACGCTGGCACTCGTTCCCGGCGCAGCTTTTATTGTGATTCTCGGTGAATATCTGGGCGGACGATTGTCGGCACGCTGGTTGTTTGCCCTACCCGTGCTGATGATTGTGTGGGTAAATACCCACGGTTCATTTGCCCTGGGCCCAGGTTTGCTGGCGCTCGCCTGGTTGGGGACTGCCATTGCTGCTGTGCGTCATGGAAACGCCGACAACCAGAAATCGACACAGCTACGTATGCTGACATATACCGGTGTGGCGGTTTTTCTGGCAACTTTTGTCAACCCGCTTGGGATCGGCATCGCTGGTTATCTGCATAACATGCTCACCAACAGTCCGCTTCAGCGGTGGTTCATCGAATGGCAGCCACCGCGCAACACTCTTAACCTGAGAGACACGGGTTTCTGGTTCTTTACGATGCTGTTGCTGCTGGCTGTCTTCATGGCCAGCGGATCACGTCGCCCCTCGGCCACCGACTTACTATGGTACTGTGGAATGGCCTGGCTGACCATTGGTGGTATACGTTACGCGATGTGGTTTGCGCTGATTCTGATACCTTTACTTGCCGAAGGATTTACGGTGCTATTTAAAACGCATACTTCTACCCCCAGCAACGTAATCTTTACCCGAGTCTATAGCTCTTTCCTGATACTTGTTGCTATTGCCGTGTTGCCCTGGTTTTCGCCAGGACGCTACCTCGGTTCCAACTCTGAACATCTTTTTGAAGCATCCGGCAACACACCAATGCTCCTGGATTCCTGGACTCCTGTGACCGCCACCGAGTGGCTTGCCGAGAATCCCATCGAAGGTCGTTTCTGGACGAATATGGCTTACACGAGTTATACAATCTGGCGTATACCAGAAAAGCAGGTGTTTGCCGATCTGCGAGTTGAACTCTTCCCTGCGACAATCTGGGAGGACTATTTTACAATTGAACGGGGGAATGAACAGAGCCTCAAACTGATTGATCAGTGGCAAATCACCCATTTTCTGCTACCACGCGACACGGCACTTCATACACGGCTTGACAACACACCCGGTTGGTGCGAACGCTACATAAATAAGAACCATGTCATTATGGCCCGGTGTCAATAAGACATTGCATTACTACTGGCACCGGCATCACTCATACGGTTCAGAGCTCACATTCCAGGCTCAGCCGCTTTACAGTTCTAGCCCGTAAAGCCCAGGTGCTTCTAGCCCTGGGATAGAAGGGCTTCACTCGCTTTAGCCGCTTTAGATGGTTTGTGGTATAATCCCTGTCAGTACGTTTGTACGTTTCCAACTGAATCGTGCTGGTTCCGGCAGACAATCCGTTGCCGGGTAAAAGGTTCACGGTCATGTGGTACGCTGGTTCGGCGGAAGGAGCCAACCTGAGAGTCAGGATAGACAAGCGTGTATCAGGCCACATTCTTTGCTTCTTTTTTTGCTGTGGGGCTACACAGCATGGGTACAATCCCGAGAAGCCCACTCCTTCAAGGAGTGGGAGTAGTCACGCTTACCCCAGTGCCACATCCAGCGTCATCATGACTGCAAACCCCAGCGTCACACCTAACGTCGCCAGGTCGCCATTGCCGGCACGATGAGCTTCGGGGATCACTTCTTCGACCACCACAAAGATATAGTTCCTGGTCATCTGACCAGTCATATATCTCTCCATATGGCCGATGTGTTTGAGCAAAAGCGTTTTATGCTGAGATCAGACACTGAAGTGTAATCCGAGTTGTAACCACCATACAGTGCCGCTTTCACGCGGTTATCAGTCATTGCTTGAAGGTGGGCATTTTATTTTACAGGAGTTACGCGGTCGATCTTCAAACCAGACGTTTGACCAAACGAAAGACCTGTTTCGCCTGCGGCAGCGTGGAATTGTATTTCTTTTTTCCAGCATGTTTCGCCTCCGGCGAAACATGCTGGAAAAAAGATGATCTTCTTCCGCCCTGCCGGAGACGAATCACAGCCTGTGCCTGGACGACCGCGTAACTCCTGTTATTTTAGAGTGGCTTCCTAATAGGAAGCTGTAGAGGGAGTTTCATCGGCATATATCAGCACTATGTGTAGATGCACATGTATCGGAAAAACCTACAGCAGAGGGCAGAAAGAAGGTACGTTATGATCGCCAAAGAAGTCGAACCGCTAACGACAACCAGCTACTGGCAGCTCGCTTTTGAACCGGAATATGGGCACTCGGTTGAAGGATATGTGTATGCTGGCTATATCTTCCGTGGTGGCGAACATGTTCAGCGCATCGATATGATGGATGAGGCCATGGCACAACAGCTTGTCGCCTGGTTGAATGAACGTGAAGATCTCCTGGCAGGCCGCCAGAACTAATGCGCTGAAAATACAGAAAAAAGCCTATCAATAAACAGAAAACGGTGTCCTGGCGGCGAAAGGATAACTTTCGCTGCCAGGACACCCTCCTGTTCATCCACCCCATCCAGCATCAAGGTATGTAGTAGCCCTAAAATGTAATCGTATTGATCATAATATTGCGCACAATGCTAAATGCATTGTTGTTGCCAGCCTTGAAGGCAATCGTGTCGAACGTCTTGTCGAAGCGAAATGTATACGTATCGCTGACATTTGAAGAAGGGCCAGTGGTTGAGACAACCTGTGTCAATGTACCAACCTCCGCACCATCGCGATAGGCTACAGCAATCACCTCGGCACTTCCACCCCGTTCCATACGGAATTTACAGCTTAGATCATCGATCACCACATTCTGTGAGCCACTATTTAGTGCTGCGGTGTTGAGTATAAAACGCAGCTCCTCGTAGCCATCGATAGTCTTCCGGTCAGCATTATTCTGTCCAGGAGCTTTCACACCATAACCTTCACCACCACCAACCTCGGTGACACCATTGATCGCATCGATTGTTAGCCACTGGCCCACAATAGCATCAAGACCACTGGCCGGACTGATCCGCTCCTGGCCTGAATTGCCTCCTACGTCAGTATAGTTCAGAATAGCCTGGTTGTGACCATGACTTACCTGAATATTGCCATTTGGCTCGCGCACAGATGGCTCAGGCCCCGGTGTGGGAGTAGGCCCCGGATCCGAGGAGGTCACGGTATTGATCACAATCGGGCGGGCAATGCTATATGAACTGCCCGCACCAGCGGTAAATACGATTGTATCAAACGGGCGGCCAAATCCCAGCCGATATACATCGCTGAAGTTTGAGTTTGGATTGCTTACCGAGACAGTCTGTTTCAAGGTACCAATGCGGACATTGTTGTAGTAAGCCGTCGCAATGACTTCAGCGCTACCACCTGTACCCATGCGGAATTTGCAGTCCATCTCAAACATTGCCACTGACTGCGTAGCAGTATTGAGCGCTGCGCTGTTGAGTACAAACCGCAGTTCTTCATTGCCATCGATAGTCTTGCGGTCGCTATTGTTCTGGCCAGGGGCATTCACACCATAGCCTTCACCACCACCAACTTCCGTGACACCACCGACGGCATCAATAGTCAGCCACTGACCGACAATAGCATCAAGCCCGCTGGCTGGCTTGATCCGTTCTTCGCCTGTATTGCCACCAACATTAATATACGTCAGAATAGCTTCGTTATGCCGATGGCCGATCTGAATATTGCCATTGGGATCAGGGGTCGGGCCAGGGAGAGGAATAGGCCCGACAGCATAGGGCCGCATCATCTCATTATCTTCATGTTCAACAATATGACAGTGCCAGACAAACAGGCCCGGCGTATTAAACTGGATGCGCAACCGGGTCACTTCACCAGGATAGGCGATGACCGTATCCTTCCAGCCATTTTCCCAGGCTTCTGGCGGGCGCACATCTCCACTGAGCTGCACAGGCAAGACTGGTTCACCATTGATATCGGTAACCAGTTTCTCGCGGTTGACCACCTGGAAAAACTGCTCGTGAATATGCATCGGGTGACCATCACCAGTCAGGTTATAGAACTCCCACACTTCGGTGTCACCCACATTCGGGTTTTCTGTTATGGGTGCCATCCATGTGAGGGGAACTTCATACCCGTCGGCGTCGATAGTGCCCAGCAGTGCTGCAATCGGACCTTCCGCTGGAGCGCCGTTCCCATCAACACCCATGCCCATCTCTTCGATCAGAGCCAGCCGGCGCGGCGTACCGCCACTAAGCTGGTCTATCGCTGGCATACGCATATCACGTGGATGGGTCGTATCATCTGCGCCAACCAGAGGATTTATCACGTTAAAGCGCATGACCATGCCGGTGGTATCTGGATCAGCAGGGTCGAAATCCACACCAGGTGTACCACCACCAAACGGCTCATCGGGTCCCAGGTTCAACATGGTGACACTTGTGCCAAACGGTACCGTACTAAAATCAACAATTATATCGGCACGCTCAGCTGGCCCCATCAGAATCATGCCGTTGTTTGCGGCATTCATATCCACAGGCTCGGCCAGGAAACCACCTTCATTGCCAATCTGCCAGACGTCTACCGGATTGTCAAACTTCAGGATCAGGAACCGTGACTGACAGCCATTCAAGAGGCGGAAGCGGTAGCGGCGTGGTTCAACATCAAGTTTGGGCCACGTGTTGCCGTTGACCACTATAGTATTGCCAAAGAACTCGGGGTTCCAGATCGGCGCAAATGGGCCATCTGGAATGTAAGAACCAGCCAACCCATCAAAGAATTCGCGCGTATCAGGGTAGAAGAGCGAGCCATCGGAGTTGAACGAGCGATCCTGAATGGCAAGTGGAATCTCATAGTAGGTTGTGCCAGGGGCATCATCGAGTTGCGGTGCAGGACCGGGCAACACAGCCCTGGTACGCTGCGCCGTATCGCGTATGTTGTCACCTGAACCACCACGTATAATATAGAACCCGGCGGGACCGGCATACACATTCAGACGAGTCATACCCAGAGAATGGTCGTGATACCAGATCGTTCCGGCACGCTGGGTGTTGGGATACTCAAAGGTGGCACTACCTGGCGTCCAATCATCAGAGGCATCGCCAACACTACGCTCGGCCTTGAACTGTCGGGCAAATTCATCATACCATGTGCCGACAGTGGCATATCCATCGGGAATATTGTTTGCGTCCGGAAGATACCAGGCTTCAGCATAGCCGTCGCTCTCGTCACCGACGCCTTCGGCACCATGCACATGTGTCACCATAGGCACCGGGCCAGTGTAGGGCACAGGCACGTCACCTGGCTGAAAGTGGGGATGTGTATCTCGCCCGGATTCGCCCCCAGGGGGGTTAGCCCAGTGCAATGTGGGATCAACCGGCAGCAGATGCGGCAGATAGTTGCCATTTCCGTCGACCAACTGATTGATCCACTTGATGCGCGTCTTCCGATTGAAATCTGCCTCGATGGTAAACGCAGGGTAGTTAAACGTCCCCGGATGGTTGGCTGAACCGTAACTCCAGACGGTGGTTTTTGGAAAACCAGCCGGCAAAATTTGCTGCTCAAACTGGCGTATCGCAATCTCGTAGTAGTCGTAATTCGGTTCGCCTGATACGCGGATGCGCCTGGTTCTGGGCATTGCTGGTGGAATGACCAGTGGCGTAACAAACTTGTTCACATTGCCCAGGTCAAGCGTTCCACCCGGCAGAGGTAGCGCAAAGACCTGTTTGATCCCTTTGATCTCGTTGATCAGCAGAAGTGCCGATCCAGCCGCGCCAAGCTTTAAAAACTGGCGTCGCGTAATCATGAATTTTTCCCTTCTTCATATTCCTTTGTGTTCTCGTTCCGTGCATACGCAAAACACACGGATTCATACAAAGAAACCGCTGGCAGCCTCGGAGTAAACTATGGATAACAGGCCGGTTGGTCTCGCACACCAGCCAGCCTGGTTTTCCCAATATCATGTGCCTCTATAACAAGCTGACGGTTCTCGCACAACCGCCAGATCTACCATAGTTTTATGTCTACTTTTTACATACCCAGGATGCATATACAGGGCAATGAATGCACTTCAATCGCTGGCAATTTCAGTAAAGGAAATAATGATGATTAGGAGACGCTGACTATGCTCTGGAGTTGTCTCTAACGAGTATAGCTTCACTGAAAAAACCGGTAATGCAACACTATTTGTTGCTACCTGCCATACCTGGAGTTCGCTGGCATCTCCTTTCTCATCCTCATTCTACCCACGCGTTGAGTAAAAAGGCAGCAGCATAGGCACGGTGGTGTTACCATGTGTTCAAGAGGTAATATAGATCCGCTTAAATATATATTTTTGAGTTAACAAAGTTGACGTTAGCCATTGTAGCAGGCCAGTTAAAGATTGTCAACAATTCTGAAATTATCGTTATCTTAAAACAGTTATAGTAGTCATTTCTTAACCAAGATCGCATATCACCATCACGTGCCAACAAAATAAGCCAGAGGTTGTGCGAGAACCTCTGGCTCATAACCCGACTATCGTTTCCGAGGCTGCCAGCTTTCAGAAGGGGATAAGTCGGTTAGAAGACATTGTATCACATTACAGACAGTTTAACATTCTGTGCAAGGTATTTTTTTCGAGAGTCAATTACTGGACGTACGCGGTGACCTCCAGACCACACGTTTAATCATCCGCAGGATCTGTTTCGCTTCCGGCAGGGCGGAAGAAGATATTTTTTTGTTCCCGTTTTTGCGCTTGCGGCGAAAAAAACGGGAACAAAAATGTACATTACTCCCAGGTCAACCCAGGATCTATTCGGGCAAACAGTATATTTTGCGTAAGACAAGGTTTCAGATAGGCAACTTTGAACCTTGTCTAACTCCATAAGACCATGTGACCGGCTTTGAAACCGTATCGAGCTTAATCGTCGTCATCCCGGTCGCCGTCATCATCATTCCGATCATCCCGGTCGCCGTCATCATCATCCCGATCATCCCGGTCGTCATCATCCCGATCATCTCGATCATCCCGGTCGCCATCGTCATCCCGATCATTGTCATCGTGGGTCGGATCAGGCAATGGTGCAGGCAGGGGTGAGGTCTCTACTGATGGTCTTTCCGGTTGTTGTTCCGCACGCAACGCTGCTTCGCCAAGAAAGCCTAGCAGCACAACACGCTCGTTGTCTGCCGAGCTGCTATGCAATTCCATACGTGCCCGCTCGAAATACTGCATCAGCCTGCCATTACTGTCAGCAAAAGCAGCCCCGATAGGATAACCAAAGGTAAGCAGGCCGCCCTGCGTACTCCAGAAGGTTCGAAATGGTTCGGCAATAATATGCCCGGTAGCGTCAAAATACCAGGGCACATCCTCTTGCGCAACAGGTGCTGGTAGCGGTGGCTGCGTGTGACCCAGCTCCACGCCCAGCCGACCCATAAGGATTGCGCCGGGAGTGCCTGCCAGTTCAGCGTGATACTCAAACCGGGCGCGCTCGAAGTATTGTACGGTCAGACTTGAGTCACGGATATATGCATCAGTCAGCGGCAGGCCATAGATCTGTAGCCCGCCCCCACGTTCCCAGGCAGTGCGGAAACGAGAATCGATACGCTCTAGCGGCAGGCGTGGCACCGGGCCGTCTGGCGTTGCAGGTTGAGTCACCGAATCAGTCACCGGGGATATCGGGTCAGTCGATTGGGGCATGTCACCGGCAGACCCGGGAAAAGTCAGGGCATTGATTTCAGCGATGTTGCTAAATCCATCCCCATCCGAATCAAGCCTCTCAATACTGGCAAAATTGCCGCCACTGCTGGCATAATCACGCCCATAGCTGTTTAATTGCGCACCACTTGTATGACACAGTACACAGTCGTCCAGACGGGTTCCAGCAAGCTGTGGATACTGGTTGCGCGTTGCAGTCTGGTCGCTACGACGAGCCTGGATAGCAGGGCGTGTCTGCACAGCCAGTATAAACAGGATCAGCCCGATCACAAACATGCTACGTACTGGCCAGGAGACGTATGTCTTCCCAGGTTGATCATTCATCGAAGTACCTCACTTTCAATTCGGCGCACAGTGTCATTGTTAGACCGTGCAGCGTGAGACTGAGTAACCCCAGGAGCGTAACTCATCGCTGGCTGCCGTGACCAGCAGTGGCAGAACGGCTGCCACAACCGGCGAAAGCTCTGTACCCCACTCTAGCAATGCAGGTTCAATCCCCCACACCACTATGTGTGGAGGCAGTGTGCCGCGCAACCGACACACCGCAAGCAGATCGAGCAGGCCAACCTGGTGCAGCGACACCTTGAGCGCAAGCGTTGCCGCAATAGCGCTGCCCTCCAGGCGTACGAGGGTGCCCGGCGGTTGCCCACTCTGTACAGCATCGAGGATCAAGACACACTGCACTTCTTCCAGGTACGGCAAAAGATCCAGGCCCAGCGTACCACCATCCAGTAATTGAATAGCTGTGGGTAGAATATATGTGTGTGCCAGTGACTCCAGAGCCCGCACACCTAGCCCTTCGTCACGTAGCAGCAGGTTTCCCACCCCCAGCACCAGTACGGGTTGTTGCTTCAGGTCGGGCGGCATCTCACACCACCTGCACCTGTGTTACTTCAGAACCCTGGCTATCAAGCAGATGAACTGCACAGCCCATACATGGATCGAAGGAATGCACGGTACGCAAGATTTCCAATGGCCGCTCCGGGTCGGCTACTGGTGTGCCAATCAGTGCCTCTTCCCATGCCCCGCGTTGCCCATAGACATCACGCGGCGAGCCATTCCAGGTGCTTGGCACCACCTGCTGATAGTTGGCAATCACACCATTCCGAATATGAACCCAGTGGCCAAGCGCACCACGTGGCGCTTCCGTAGATCCCCAACCAGTTGTCTCAGTCGGCCAGCCTGTCGGTTCCCAGCGCGTACCATTGTGTATGCTCAGGTCACCGCGCTGAATATTAGCAGCAAGCTGGTCGAGCCAGGCTGCCTGTTGCTCAGCAATGATCAGCGTTTCAACAGCACGCGCCAGCACACGGCCCATAGTAGAGAAGAGCGCCGCATGGCCCCAACCAAGATAAGCAAGATACTGGTCCGTCAATGCCCGTACACGCAGGTCGCCTGCCGCATATCCTATGGCCATACGGGCCAGCGGGCCAACTTCCATGGATCTATCCTGGTAACGCGGCGACTTGAGCCAGGAGTACTTGCCATCGGTATTGAGAAAGTCATAAGGGGGCTGTGGCCCGGTATAGTGGGGCTGCGTTTCGCTGGCAAGCGGATGCTTGCCCACATTATTGCCTTCTGGATAGGCATACCATGAGTGCGTGACATATTCGGTAACCTGGTTCGGGTCTACTGGTTGGGGCGGCAAGCCAAGGTTGCGCTCCAACACCACACCAGGCGGAAACCAGAGATTTGCAGGCCAGGGCGCATTGCTTGTGGGAAAGTCACCAAACGACAGGTAACTGCTTACACCACCGCCCAGGCTGCCCCATTCGGGGTAAGCCCCCGCCAGCAGCAGCACGTCAGGAACATAGACCTGTTGCACAAATGCCAGTGCCTGATCTGCCAGTTCTTTTAGCCGGCCAATGTTGATAACATTCAGGCGAGTAGCCATGCCGCCAACCAGGTAGGTTTGTGGATGTGGATTTTTACCACCCAGGATAGTCTGTACTTTGATATATTCTCGTTGCCAATCCAGCGCTTCCAGGTAGTGTGCCAGCAGCAATAAATTAGCTTCAGGTGCAAGCCGATACGCCGGGTGGCCCCAGTAGGCGTTAGCAAACGGACCTAACTGGCCACTGTCGGTAAACGCCTGTAGACGCCCTTTTACGGTAGTGAACCATTCAGGCGTGGCATTGGGCCAGGCCGAAATAGACTGTGCCAGCCGGCTGGTTGCACCCGGATCGGCCACCAATGCACCTGTTAGGTCGACCCAGTCGAGGGCGTGCAGATGATAGAAATGAATAACATGATCATGAATCATCTGTGAAGCAGTCAGCAGATTACGGATAATGCGTGCATTTTCAGGCACCGTGATACCAAGGGCGTTTTCAACAGCGCGTACCGAGCAAATGGCATGCACATGCGTACAGACACCGCACAGGCGCTGGGCAAACACCCAGGCGTCACGTGGGTCGCGCCCCCGCATAATCAACTCGAAGCCGCGAAACATCGTACCCGTACTCCAGGCATCGCTGATAGACCCACCTGAAACCTGGGCTTCAATGCGCAGATGACCCTCTATGCGCGTAACCGGGTCGATGGCGATTTTGCGCGAAGAAGAATTATTGTTTGCCCTGATATAGGGCACATAGATTTCATTGCTCATGGCTATATGTTCTTTCTGGTATTGTTGGCGTTCAAGATGCGGATCGTTCGGGAGCCAGACGCACTGTACATCCAGCCCGGCAGAAAGGATTTAATCATCGTGATCATCGCCATCATCGCCCTGTCCGGGAGCATAAAAGGGCGTCATGGCATCCCAGAAATGCGGAGATGTGCAGCCGATGCAGCCATGTCCAGCCCGTACCGGCCAGCTTGTGCCATCATTCCAGCCGATAACGGCACAGTTGCTATGGGTACGCGGACCGCGACAACCCATTTTGAGCAGACACCAGCCCTGTTGATGGCCTTGATCGCCCCATGCACGCACAAAACGATGCTCTTCATAATGATCATGACGCTCACAGTCATCGTGAATGTCTTCGCCATAGGCAAAATAGGGCCGTCCCAGTGCGTCAGTATCAGGCAGGGCATTGAAGGTAAGATAATGAGAGATCACGGCGGTAAGGTTGGCCACATTCATAGGACAACCTGGCAGCGATACTAGATTACGCAAACCTGGCACGGCTGTACGCACTCCCAATGCACCAGTCGGGTTGGGAGCAGCGGCAGGCAGGCCACCATCCCAGCTACAACTTCCTACGGTGATAGTGGCCAGAGCACTGCCACACACTTCACGCACAATATCCAGGGCTGAACGTCCGCCAATCACACAGTAATGTTCTGTAGCCGGAATTGCCCCTTCAACAATGGCAAGATACTGTCCTGGATAGCGCATCATTGTCTCTTGCCGCACCTGTTCGGCTTGATGTCCCGCAGCAACCATAAGCGTCTCGTGATAATTGACTGACAGCAGTTCCAGCAAGATCGTACCAACAGAAGGATCACTAGCGCGCAGAAAAGATTCGGTGTCGCCAGTGCAGCCCTGAAATGAGAGCCAGATTACTGGCAAGCGTGCGGATGCAGCCAGCGCACTGGCTACACGCGGAATGTAGGACGTAGGTAGAGCCAGTGTAGTGGAAATCACACCACAGAATTTCAAGAAATCACGGCGGCTCATGCCCCGCCGCTCCAGGCGGTGTAGCAAATCTGGTTGGAGTTTTGACATAATTCATACCTCACTTCATATAGTATAAAGCCTATCGTATGTTTAACTATTATTACATGTTTTTTACATGTCTTATTTCCGATCATATTAAATGTAAAATATATATTTTTATATAAACATACTATTTTTTTAATACATTAAAACTAATATTTTTACCATTATTTCTCTCGTTGCTTTAGTCGCTTTCATCACTATTGCCGTTCTGGTCATTCTGGTCGCGCTCATCGCGCTCGTCACTATTATTGCCCTGGTTGCG
>RRYU01010816.1_pt2 | contig 17315 bp, 12 predicted proteins | sample 2162651 | NCBI WGS metagenome assembly RRYU01 (sample SAMN10267283, study PRJNA491782) | microbial mat metagenome | isolation source: biomat in the production well | place: Japan: Minami-Kanto gas field, natural gas well KTG3 | collected 2017-06 | reverse complement strand
ATCCTGCCGGCTAATAAAACCGCGCTCAGCACCCACTATAATAGCCATAAGGCCAAAACCACTCCCACCGGTTGTAACAACCTCACCCGATCCGTGTCTTTCTCGTGTCAAGCCACTGACGGGATGGGCGTAATCCCAGAAATACTTAAAAGTTTGATGTTGCACAAGATCAAGCAAAGCTTCATCACCTATTGCAGGAAGCTTCTGACTTGAATCCAAACCGGTGATGAAAATATTGCTGAAACCGTCAAACCCAAAACCGTTCTCTGCAAAGAGTTCCTGGGATATGCGGAATTCATATTTCCTGTAATAATCCAAATCTTCAGTGGATTGGACGATGAGCTGACGTTTGTTTTCCGATAGGACAAACGAAAGTGGGCTGATGGGCAATAATGAAAAATATTCATCCAGGTTACTGCCATCTATACTTTCAGTAAAGTCTATCTTGATATTGATATTGTCAAAATCTACACCTTTAGGTATGTCCGGTGGTATAAACGGAAGGTCGTTGATGGTTATGGATTGAATGTATAGTTTACCGTTCTCGGTAATGAAATTTAGTTCAAAACCGTCAAAGCGCTCACCTGATGATCCTGAAAGTGTTTCGCTTATCCTTAAAGTGTAGGTCGTAAGCCAGTCCAGTGGTTGTATTGGGGCACACAAAATGGTTGAGGTGCCATCGTTGTATTGAAATATCATTTCCACAATAGATTGATCCTTCATTAAAAGGATCTTACTATGCATGGCGCTTGTATCAACTGCAGTTGAAAACTTTAATACCAATGTGCTATTGACAGGAATTCCGGTTGAACTGCCATCGGTCTGAATCAATTTATCATCTGCTTTTATGCTGATTAATTGCATAATATCAGCATCAGGCTTTTTTTCTTCTTTCTGGCAAGCCATCAACAAAAGTGCACATAGCAGCAGGAAATGGTATAGTGTTTTAATAGTCATCCGGAATTACAAATAGGGAATATAAGGTCAATAAGAGGCTGACACGAAAGTCAAGTTGCGATCGAACTTTTAACTTTCGGGACAGCCTCATTTAACTAACCTCAATTATCCAATCACTATGGTTTTTCAGAATTATACATCAATTGAATTTCAGTTGGGGTGAGTGCTTTATGAAATATCCGCACATCATCGAGTTCGCCACCAAAATGGTTGGCTGTTGGGAAGTCGTAACCCCCCCAGGGTTCATTGTTCCACATGGTACCCGCTCTTGATTGTATAAAACCAAAAGCAAATTCGTTGACTACATCAGGTGGTGAACCTGCATATTGTATACCGACCGTTGTTGTCTTGGGATCCTCTTCAGGCCAAAGGTTAAAATCGAAGCTTTTCATCTTTTCTCCATTGTAATACAAGGTTGCTTTCTTTGTTGGACCATCATAAGTGAATGTGACATGTAACCAGTTATCACGCAAAAGGGCTTGCATTTCATCTACTTCCAGGCTTTTGGCAAAGTCCCACCCTTGCCAGCCACCAGTTTCATTGTAATCGGCCAATGCAGGGAACCACATATCCTCAGCTCCGGTACCTCCATCAGCAAATTCATACTGAACAGCAAATTTAGCTCCATCATAGCCGCCAAAGATTTCAAATTGCAAACCAAGGTGAGCACCCAGCCCCATCACAAAGTGACCTTTTGGATCACCATTTTCATTTACATGACCTTCTGACCTGGTCTTCACCCAGAAAGAGATGGTAAAATCAGAACTGTTGATAAGCTGATCCCCATTGGGGATTTCGATGATGCTGGAGGTTCCGTTGAAACTGGCAGCTTTACCTGCTTCAGCGTTGCGACTTTCAACATAAGTGATATCAACAACCCCATTTCCTGACGGATTAAAATCGCCTGCAATATCATTGGCGTTATCTTCAAAAGTCCAATGTGCAATTACACCTGCTGGTGCAAAAGTGCCTATAGTTGTGAAGTTGCGGTTTATTTCTGTTAATGCCATGCCCTCGGTTGACTGGATTGCACCACTGAACAGTAACTGGTACAACATGCCTGTTCCAAGTTCCTCAACGGGTGTTATAGAAATTGTGTTGCCAGATACGCTAATGGACAATTCCATCTCAGTATCGTCATAGTCCTGTGTCAGTTTCACGTTGGCGGCAGTAGCTGTTGCAGCATCAATATCAGTTGAGAAAGTTGCCACGATGGTTGGATTTATCGGAACTGAAGTAGCAGAGGTAGCAGCATTAAGATCTACTTCACCTGCAAGAAGAGTCAACAGTGTTAACTCTTTGGGGTCCTCATCTTTTTTACATGAATTGAAGACCAGTGCTGTGGCTGATATTGCCAGCAACACCAAGGTAAATAACGATTTATTAGTCATATGCATTGTGTTTTAACGATTTATTTTGTGGTAATAATGTTTATTGCCGGCTGTGGCTTTCAGTATATAAACACCGTGGCTTAGATCTGAAACATTTAAACGTGTTTCGGCTGATTGCACCTGGGTACGATAAACCAGCTTACCAGCAAGGTCATAGATTTCAATATCCTGGATAACTTCCTTGTTTTTTATTGTAATATAATCATTTACAGGATTTGGAAATACTGTAAGTTGATTTGATTGGGTCAAATCGGGTACACCAACATTCGGATGTTCTCCAGTTCTAATGTCATCAAAATAAATGATGATATCATCATCAAGCTGTAATGGGTCCTCAAAATCGGGCATGAAAGCAATTACGTTCCATGTACCCGTTTTCTCTGAAAAGTCAAATACAATCTCTTCCCACTCTTCAGTTAACATCTGGGGCTTCATGCTTTCGATTTCTAAATTTGGGGTGTCCCCACCTTCAATTTTAAACTTAAGCGGACTAATGCGCGGTTTCCAAACTTTTACATACACATATTTATGTTCTGTCAAGTCGAGTGGTTCGGGTAAAAGTGACCAAAAACCACCCCATGGCACGCCATGCTGGCTGCGTTCGAATTTTACCAAAAATGAACTGGGATTTCCTCCTTCTGGATCGGGATTTGGTATGACAGTCATCTGACTGTCGTCATCTTCTCCTCCAAGCATTACGTTGAGTTTAATATGCTCAAAATCATCTACAATTTGGGTTTGAGCAGCGCCGATAACAAACAGCATCGTTGCGATTAGTAAGGTAAATTTTTTCATAGCTTAAATTTTTAATGAATGATTATTTTATTAATAAAATTGTTTTTTAGTTAAAACAATGTCATTGATTCGTTTTACCAACCAGGGTTCTGTGATAAAGAACCTTGAGCAATGTCATATTCACTTTGTGGTATAGGGAACAATTCATGTTTACCTACTTCAAAGCCTGATGGACCAAGTATCTCTGCTGCTTTTCCAGTTCTGACCAAATCCCAAAACCTATGCCCCTCCAGCGCCAGTTCAAAGCGGCGTTCAGCTAAAATAATTTCACGCAGTTCATCTTTTATTGTTGTGGTGATGTCAGGCAGTATCTCATCGTTGCCTTGACGGGCACGCGCACGCACCATATTGAGGTAAATCAGTGCCTGGTCAGGCTTGTTGTTTTCATTTAGTGCTTCGGCAGCCATGAGCAGGACATCAGCATAGCGGATGAGCCGGCGATTGTGTCCAAACTGTGAAGCTACATTGGTACCCGGAATCCAAACTTTTCGGTTGTAACACTCCACTTCAATAATGTTTCCATCAATATCATAAGATATATCAGGAGTTGTTCCATCACCCAGTATTTCAACATCATCAATTACATCACCCAGATCAATAATGGTCAATTTAAGCCTGGGATCATCAGGATCGAAGGCATGACGCAGGTCAAGTGAAGGCCGATTGAAGCCCCAGCCTCTGTTTGGTGTTCCACGAACACCCTGTGTATTGGCATACTGATTGCCAACTACACCTTCAACACCAATGGCACCAATTTCAAAGACCGACTCGATGCCGTGTTCACCCAAATGACCATTGGCGTTCTCAAATATTGGTTCTAAGTCATAATGATCAGATGATTGTATTACATGCATGGCATGTTCCTCCACTTTGGGATAATTTCTCCTATACAAATACATCCTTGCCAATAGAGCATGTGCTGCACCACGTGTGGCACGGCCCAGATCCTGTGAGGTGTATTGGTGTTTCCCCGGCAGTTGTGAGGCGGCAAAAAGTAAATCCCTCTCTATCTGATCAAAAATTTCCTCAGCACTTGACCTGGGTAATTTCAAATCCGGGTTAGTGGTCAGTACAAGGGGCACACCACCCCAGGCCCGGACCAGATCAAAATAATATAGTGCACGCAAAAAACTTGCTTCGGCAATATATCTGTTTCTCAGATTGGTATCCATATTAACCTGTGGCACATGCTCAATGACAACATTGGTTCTTTTTATACCCTCATATAGACTTGTCCACCACCGGTCAAGTCCATCCTGTGTAGTTGTATGAGTAAAGTTTTCATAAGGGCCCACCGTACTGAGTGCATCGTTGGGGTTACTGCCTTTATGGGCATCGTCCGACATAATGTCTAAAATGGGGAAACCTCCGGAATGATAATGCCAGGACCTGAGTGTGGCATATGCTGCATTTGTTGCCAACAGGGCATCACCTTCAGTTTCTGGGAAGGCCTCCTGGGTGAGTTCACCCTGAGGTTTGATATCAAGGAAGTCGCGACATGCAACGATTTGTAATGTTATCAGAATCAATATAATATAGCGATATTTTTTCATGATTTGCATGTTTAGAAGTTTACATTTAAACCAAATGAATAAACAGCTGCGATGGGATAAACACCATAATCAATGCCATTGGACAGGACATCAAAGCCTCCAATTTCAGGGGTATATCCTGTATATGCAGCAAGAGTAAACATATTACTTCCTTTAAAGTAAATGCGTACCTGCTCCAATCCGAGGCGTGCAATTACGGATTGTGGTATGGTATAACCTAAGATCAGGTTGCGCAAACGTACATATGAGCCATCCTGAACAAAAAAGTCAGATGGTGAGTAATTGTATCCGCCAAATGATGGGCGAGGCACCTCGTTGGAGGTTCCGGGTCCGATCCACCTGTCCCACACATAAGATTCAAAATTATAAGGGTCAGGTCGGACCACATCTTTGCCGTTGAATATTTTGTTGCCTGTTTGGCCTTGTAAATCAACTGACAGGTCAAATGCTTTATATTGCAACTCAATGTTAATACCAAAAATGAATTTAGGTATGGGCGATCCAATATAAGTACGATCATTGCCATCTATACGACCATCATTATTTGTATCCATGAACCTGAGATCACCCACTCCGGCTTGTGATAGATGGGGATAAGCATCCAACTCTTCCTGATTTTGGAAAACCCCATCCGTTACATAGCCATAGAAAGCCCCAATCGGCAAACCTACCCTGCTTAAGGTTACAGGTTGTCCATTCGCCAGATACCCACCGATAAGCAATGAGTCAATGCCGGTATTACCACCGATTTCCAAGACTTCATTGTGAACGGTAGAACCAAGTAAACCTACACTATATCTAAAATCATTACGAACCTCACGCCATCTGACTTGAAACTCGATGCCGCTGTTTAAAACCTTTGCAGCATTGTACCTTACTTTTTGCCCTTGTCCGTTACCCAAATGCCCTGGTGTGGACAGCTCAATCAAAATATCATCTGTAATGCGATGGTAATAATCAAACTCAGCGGTGAGCCTGTTATTTAATATGCCTACTTCCAAACCAATATCTGTTTGTGATGTCGTCTCCCAAACTAAATCCGGATTTCCTGACTTACCGTATGATGCTGCCGGATAAGATACGTCAGGATTGGAAAAAACTGCAAACAAACCTGATTGTACACGCGCAAAACGATCGAAGTAGGCTATTTTCTCGTTGCCAATTTTACCCCAGCTGGCCCTGAGCTTAAGGGCTGTGATCAACTCCAAATTTTGCATAAAGGATTCATTGACGATGTTCCATCCGGCTGCAAAAGAGGGAAAATCTGAATATCTGTTACCTGAACTGAATTTAGATGAACCATCGCGCCGGTAGGTGACCGTTGCAATGAACCGGTTATCGAAAGTGTAATTTGCCCTGAACAAATAGGAGATCATGGAATAATACAAGTTGGCATCCACTCCGTTAAAAAGAGACTCTAACATGTTGATATTATTAGCTTCGTCTAATATATATGCAGGTTGTAAATACCAGAAATCGGATTCGTTGCGCAGTATATTTCTTCCTGACAGGTTAAATATATCAGATCTTGATTGCTGCATTGTATAACCACCAACTGCATTTATATAATGCTTTGCCCAGGCATGATCATAGGTTAATGTGTTCTCCCAAAGCCAACTCAGGTTTTCACTACTGCCTTTAAATAAATTACTAAATTCGTTATCTTGCTGCGAAGCTGTACCATCAGGATTATATACTGTATAGGCCGGTGTAAAACTGGTGGCTTTATTCATGCCGCCATCAATACCAAAGCTTGACTTAATGGTGAAATGTTCGAGTATGGTCGCTTCTGCAAAAATGTTCCCCACAGCGCGTAGACCGGTATTGTAACTATTGGAGTATTCCAGTTCAGCCAGCGGATTGCCGACATTGTGAACGACACCAAAACTACCATCCTCATAAAAAGGCTGCAATACTGGCTGTGCCCTGTATGCTGCATAGGTCACATTTGGGGCATTTCGTTGCTTATACGGTGCCAGGGTTAGGTTGTTGCCAATGGTAATAGCTTCTCCCAGATCATAGGTATGGTTAAGTTTTATTGTTAATCTTTGATAATTGGATTTAGGTATGATGCCATCTTGCTGATACAGGCCTAAACCTACATAATATGTTGACCGGTTTCCTGCGCCAGATATCGACAGTTGATGATTTTGAATGGGAGCAGTTTGAAAAATCAGATCCTGCCAGTCGGTATTGGGTACTGCATCCACATTATTGAAGCTACCGGGTCTTATCTCATTTGAAATCACTGCAAACTGACGACCAGTTAACAGATCGATTTTTTTGGCCAGACGCTGAATGCCATACTCACTTGAAAATATGATTGTTGGCTGTTCATCACCAATGGTACCTCGTTTGGTTTGAACCAAGATCACACCGTTAGCTCCTCGTGACCCATAAATAGCTGTTGCAGAAGCATCTTTAAGTACTTCCATTGATGCAATATCCCCGGGATTAAGGAACGAAATATCATCAAGGATAACCCCGTCTACAACATAAATTGGGGAGGAATTGTTGAATGTACCAACACCACGGATGCGAACTGCAGCACCCGCTCCCGGGGCTCCGGAGGTTGTGGTGATATGTACACCTGCCGCTTTGCCCTGCAATGCCTGCACTGCATTGTTGGATGTGGTTTTTTTGATATCATCCTCCTTGAGTGAACTTACAGCTCCGGTCAAGTCACTTTTTCGTACGGTACCATAGCCAATTACAACAATCTCATCCAGTAATTCGCTCATTTCGTCCATCGAAATATTGATCATCTGCTGGGAGCCTATTTCGGCTTCAACAGATTTGTATCCGGTATAAGAAAACACCAGTATCTTATCATTAGGTTGTGCTTCAATAGAGTAGTTGCCTTCAAAATCGGTAGTAGTACCCCTTAAAGTACCTTTGATGACGATGTTCACACCAGGTAAGGTTTCACCGGTCCTGGCATCAATAACCGTACCCTGAACTAATCTTTGTGCATCTGCACTGCTAATGATCAGTAGCATCAATATCAGAAAGACAAAGTTGTTAATGTATCTTTGCTTCATACCCTATTGTTTTTTAGTTCGTCATTTGTGTTGTTTTTTCTGTTGATTTTTCAAGCCAGCCTCCTTTAAAACCTGCTTTCAACAAACCATTTATGATGTATTTATTTGTTTTCAGTATTTCCCAAATCAAACCTGAATGGTAGTTTTCAAGCTGTATGAGTATCGCACCCTGATCAATGCTGATATAATCCTCATTGAACCAACCATTATCAGAGTATGACAGATTAAAGGCATCCAAAAAACCATACTCCTTATATAAATCATCACCAAACTTGTTTTTCATCTCATACAAGGCAGCTTTACATTCTTGTGGAGCAAAAGGAATGGAGCCCCCGGCAGCGGTGGGGGCAATGGTTCCATCGTCATGCTGATATCCAAATGCTACGCCTCTTGCATGGTAAGTCCTGAATTGAATTGTGCTATCCATATGATCTTTTAATTCATAAGCTGGACCATCACAGGCAGTAAGGCCCCAAATATTTTCTCCATAACCTTTGAATGATAATGGATTATCTATGCAATAGGCCCTATTCGACAGGGTAGCTCTGCGTGAATTTTCAAAATAATCAATTCCTTTTTTATACATGTATTCATCCTGTATATCTCTGAAATCAATAAACATATGTGAATATTGATGCCCAAATAGCGGCCCGAAATTTACATGCTCGTATCCATAAAAACTTTCCCACTCATAAGTGGCACACCATTTCTTCCACGCATCATCAGGTACGGGATATGTGGGTGATCCCAGCGCCATAATTAGCAGTATCATGGCTTCGTTGTAGCCTTGCCATGTAGCTGGGATAAATCCCGATTCGGGTCTCCATCCCATTGACATGGTTGGATTACCATTCATGGCCCAATTCCATTGTGCTCTGAGGAATAAGGAATCAGCAAGATCACGGATAAGTGTTTCCATTTCATTATCCTGATTAAAATAGGATTGGCTACTAAGGATTCCGGCAAATAAAAGTCCGCTATCTATTGTCGAAAGCTCAACATTTTTATAGCGTGTACCTTCATCATAGTTAAGAAAATGATAATAAAATCCACGATAACCTGTTGTTCCACTGGCTTCTTCACCCTGCTTTGAATTCCACAACCAGTTTAAAACATTGTAGGCCCGCTCAGCCCCTTCCAAGCGGGAAATGTATTGGTTTTCAACACCTATGATATATGCAGGAAGCGCAAAACCAGTTGCTGCAATACTGGTAAAATCACGTGTGGGATAACGATCATCTGTTTGAAAAGTGACGGTATCAAAAACATTCCAGAAATAATTGAAAGTCTTGAATTTCAAGTCCGAAAGAAAAATATCCATATCCTGGTGTCGGATGGTGTTTTCTGTTCTTGTTGTGCATGCATTCAAATAAATGACTGAGCAAATAACCAAAATTAAACCCCATGACAATGGCATTATTCTATAATGACAATGAGGGTTGATGGAAATATTTTTTGGTTGTTTTGGCATACAAACAAACTGAATCAATTCAATTATTTAGTAGTAAAACTTTGATTGAAAGCTAAAATACAACATACTGCAATCGATTGCGAGAAAGTTACATCAACTTGATTACTTCATGCCTTGAAAGGCGTATTTCTTTACCTCATCAATACCTCATCATTTTAGCTATTTGCAATCAGGTCTATAAATGACCTTATGATCTGGGGTTGCAATGGTTTGAAAGTATTGGAGATTTAATTAGTTGATATACGGCCATACTATTGAGACAGGCTATGATCGAAAAGTATGTTTCGAAAATTCCATTGGTAGTGTGTCGTAACCTCAGAACTCCATAATAAAATCCGTTAGATTTTGGTCGGCTCGCAGGTTTAACTTTTTTCGCAGTCGGTAACGTTTTTCTTCTACCCCTCTAACAGAAATATTCAGCAGGGGGGCAATTTCCTTTGATGAAAGGTTTAGTCTCAGATAAGCACAGAGCCTGAAATCGTGCATGGTTAGTTCCGGATAGACCTGCTTAAGACGCTTAAAAAAATCCTGATGTGCCTGATCGAACAAGTGCTCAAACATTTCCCAATCGTGTTCGCTATTGATGCTGTTATCAATAAGCTTGTAAATTTTGTCAAAATAAGCAGGTGACATCCTGAATTTTAGTTCTTCCTGAAGTGTCTCTAACTCTTTCTTAATCTTAATAAGCATCTCATTCTTGCGAATGCTGGCCATTGTATTTTTTGCCAACTCCATATTTTTGGAAGCTATTTCTGCATTTAGCTTCTCATTAGTCATTTTTATGATTTGTGCCTCAGCTTGTTCATTCTTGAGTTTAATCCTATTGTATTCTTCTATTAATTGCCGCTCTAGTTTTTTCCATTTTTGTTTTTTGTAATTGATGCGTATTGAAACAATGAAACTTAAAATGAGTAGAAAATAAATAGTGAACGCATACCATGTCATGAGCAGAGGCGGGCGGATGCGAAAAGTAAAAACCGCTGGTGATGTGAGCATACCACGAGCTGTTAAACTTCTAACTTCAAAAATATAATTACCGGGGGGTAAACGGGTGAAATGTGCCGCAGTATGATTGCTCCATGCTGACCACTCATTCTCTATACCCTGTAACCTGTATTGAAAGTACTTTCTGCGACCAACAGTTTCGTTACTTGTAAAAATCGCTGTTAAGCTATTATATGCATTGTTGATAGAAATGGTTTTTGACCCTAATTGAAAGATTCTTTTATGTTGACTATTTTGCTTCTGAAAGGTAATTTCTTTAATTTGAGGTGGTTGGTTAATTTCGGCTAGCTGATTTAAACGTAAAATATCAATAATACCGAACCCGTCTTCCAAACAAATCAGAAAAAGATTCTTCTTAAGTTCAATGATATTCTCAAATCCACTTATCATCTCAAAACCAAACATTTCGGGTATAATCCGGTATAGAAGCTTTGCTTTACCAAATCGTATTTCAAACAAACCGATTTCGTTTTTCTTCATGAACCAGTATTTATTCATCCCTACAGAAATAATGGAAGTTGATGAAGCAAAACTTTCTAGCTGTTCGTTTAGTTCATCATATAGAATCAGTTCTTGGTTTAAGGCATCCCATTGATACATTTTTTCGCCGGAAGGGACAATAATTCGGTTGTCAATCCTAAAAACCTTGTTGGTGTTAAAGTTTAAACCTTGTTCGGGGCCTAGTTTTACATAATTTATCACCGAATCCAAATCGGGTGTGGGTTGTAGCATAAATAAGCCACTTATGGAGTGACCCAAAATGAAGTTGCCTAAAAAGTCAATCTCGAGAAATCTTACCGGAGCAGTAAAACCCTCCAGGCTGTGATGCTGCTTGAAAGCACCATTTGATTTCTCATAAACAACAATTTCATTATAGGTACTTTGCAATACCACTTCATTATTACTTATTGTAAACATTTTCATATTATAACCACCATTCATGTCGCTTACTTTGGTCAGTTGGTAGTCTTTTATCAAAAAGGTTCCGTCATTCAGGCCGCAATAAAGTTGCTCGTCCATAACCTTAATAAACCAAACCTGGCCTTGTGATTGATCTAGTAGTTTCGGTTCTCCTAGTTTATTCGCATCATCAAATCTATAATGGTAAATGCCCTGATTTGTTCCAATGTATAAATCACCTCTATATAACGCTGCTGTGTAAACTGTACCCAGACCCATACCAGGATCCTTATAGTTAATAACCGGTGAATGCAGCCATACGTAATCAAAACCCTTATCAAGTCCAACCCAAAGATTATCTTCCTCATCTCCAAACATTGTGAGTATTGTGTTGTTTTGCAACGCATTACCACTGTGGAGGTGGTGAATCAGTTGCCCCAGGGTGTCAATGATAAAGATCCCTTTGAGAATAGTGCCATACACCAGCTTGTCTCCTACAACAATCCCATTGTTTATGGTATAATCCCGGAGTTTTTCTGAGATTTCCGTTTGCCAGGGATTGATATCAATGCCATCGTATTTATATAAGCCATTCTTGCTGGTTCCGATTATAAATTCACCGTCATTTAATTGAATGATGGATTTTACTTCAGCACCAGAGAACACCTCACTCTGTGGGATTGACTGAAATGTGCTACCAATAAGTTCGTAAAGCCCTCCGTTAATTTGTTGTACAAATAATCTATCAGCTGATTTAAGCAGGAAAAGTACAGAACCTGGTATATCAAGTACCTCAACTTTGATTCCATCATATTTCAGTATATGACCAAAACTTTGGAAATAAATGTTTCCATTATGACCAACAATCTTCCAGAATTCATCATTTTGAAATATACCGGCATCAACAAGGTCAACCAGGGAATGGTATCTCCACTCCTTATCTTTTGTTTCCTCCCAGTAGCCAAATTCCTCAAATGATCCGGTATAAATCTTATTTTCAATACAATTTACAGATCGTAAAATGGTTTTCTGCGGTAATTCATACATACTTACTTGCGAACCATCATACACAAGTAAACCGGCATTGTTAGCAATGAATACACGTCCTTTTTCATCTTTGCAAATATCCCAGTTCTGGTTCTCACCCTCATAATCATTAGGATTGTAATGGAAGACGGTATAATGGTTTTGTCCCAATAAGGGGCTCAGAGGCAAGGCATATGCCATATAAGTGAGAACTACAAAAAAGATGTAACCGTAAATCTTCATCATCCTTTTCACAGATAGTAAATTTAATTGCCGTATCGGGCGATATTGCAGGTGGCAACGGCAAAACTAACTGTTTTATATGCTGTAAAAATAACAAAATTGTTGGTTAATTAACAGCAACAGTATTTAGATCAATAATTTGCACCAATAATTAATCTTTCACCCTGCTATTTGATCAAAGTGGGCTCTGAAGTAAAATTGGTATGCTTGCGGTGCGATCAAAGCAGTATTAAATATTGCCGATAAGTTTATTTATTGAAAAACCAGTCAATATTTGGTTATTTTTGACAAAGACTATTTGTACTATGAAACAACGAATTTCTTTGTTAATTTCTGTAATCATTATTTCAACCACAACCTTCTCTCAACAGTTCACAGGTGGGGTCATGGCTGGAGCTGCAGCCACCACTGTTGCTGGTGATCGCTCAGGAGGTTTCAATAAAGCCGGCTTACAGGGTGGTTTTTATGTAAACCTTGCAATTGGCGAATTCAGCCATGTACAGATGGAGCTTGCCTTTTTTCAGAAGGGAGCACGTAATAAGCAAAACCCTGAGGAGGATGAGTTGAATCAATATTTGCTGCGCCTTAATTATGTTGAATTGCCCTTTGTATATCAATACAGGATTGCTCATATTCGTTTTGAAGCAGGCATCTCGTTCGACTTCCTGATGCATCACCATGAGGAGGTTGATTACCAAATTATTGATAATGAAGTGTGGAAAAGGATGACGCTGAACTCAGTTTTCGGGATCAAATATGACTTGACCGAAAAGCTAGCGCTAAGTTTGCGCACAGTAAACTCCATTAACTCCATACGTACCAATCAGGTGGAAGGCAATGTAAGGCGCTATAGCCGAAAGCAATATGGTGCCTTCAATGATGCTTTTTTGCTGTCGTTTTATTACCAGTTGTAGGCTTTTAGACCTTCCATTTGATGTTGCAGCCCACTGAAGGTATTTGATCTTCCGGGACTGACTTCCCATTTAAAACCAGGTCTAGGGCTTCGCGCATGTGCCCACCTGTTACCTGTACCTGATTACCTGGCCTGCTGCTGTCAAGCTGCCCCCTGTACACGCATTTGTTGTCTACATCGAACAGGTTGAAGTCCGGGGTGCAGGCAGCCTCATATTTTTTTGCAACTTGCTGTGATTCATCAAAGAGGTAAGGAAAAGGGAACTTATGTTTTTGTGCAAATAAAATCATTTTTTCAGGTGAGTCCTCAGGATAGTTCATCACATCATTTGAATTTATTGCCACCATTCCAATGCCTTTTGGCATGTATTCATTCCCTATCTTGACCAGCTCCTCTATCACATGCTTCACATAGGGGCAATGATTGCAAATAAACATAACCAATGTACCCTTTCTTCCTCTAATGTCGCTGTACTGCACTAATTTGCCCGTGATTACATCGGGCAGTCGAAAGTCAGGAGCAGTAAATCCAAGGGGTATCTGTTTTGTAGGTGTCTGTGCCATATTTAGTTTTTTAAAATTTAGAGATTTGAATTAGAATAATTTAAGAACTGAACATTACGTTTTAGGCCTTCAAATTTTGTTCTTTTAACAGCCGATTGTTTAAAAAGCTGATCAAATAATGGCTTTTCCATGCTTTCCCAATCCGGTTTGCTCATCTTCTTTAAGGCTTCCGATAACTGGAAAAGAGGTTGATTATGTGGCCTGGAAAAACGATTCCAGGGACACACATCCTGGCAAATATCACATCCGAAAATCCAGTTCTTAAACTGATGTTTCAAATCTTCCGGCAAATTATTTCTATGCTCAATGGTCAAATAGGAAACACATTTCCGGGAATCAAGCTGATGTGGTGCAACCAATGCACCTGTTGGACAAGCATCTATACACCTGGTGCAGGTTCCGCAATATTCAGTAACCGGCTCAGCTTCGAAATCAACAGCAATGGGCAGGAAGATGTGTCCGATAAAAAAATAAGATCCCTTGCGAGGGTGGATCAAACAAGTGTTTTTGCCGATAAATCCTAAACCGCTTCGTTTTGCCCATGCCCTGTCAAGTATTGGAGCTGAATCTGTAAAAACCCTGGTTTCTATCTTTCCGGTTTGCAATAATATTTGAGCTACGAGTTCCTTAAGTAGTTTCCTTATAATGATATGATAATCTTTGCCGTAGGCGTATTTGGATATTTTATAATTGTTTTCGGTGTTTAGTTTTTCAGCAGGATAATAATTATACAGTACTGTCACGATGCTTTTGGTGTTCTCAACAAGCAATCGGGGATCATATCGTTTATCCCGGTTACGCTCCAAATATGACATTTCGCCATTCATTCCTTCATTCAGCCATTTCTCCACTTTTTCAGCATCATCCCGAAGAAATGTTGCCGGCGAAATACCGCAATCGTCAAAACCAAGTTCATTGGCTTTTTGAATGATGTATGTGGCCAGTTTGGATTGTTTTGTTGCCTGGTGCTGCATGGGTAAAAGATTATTCCCCAAACAGGTCTGCCTGGCGGGGATTTTTGATTTTGCCGAGGTGTTTGTAAGCCAATTCGGTTGCTTCTCTGCCACGTGGTGTACGCATCAGATAGCCTTCCTGAATCAGAAAAGGCTCATAAACCTCTTCAATGGTACCAGCTTCTTCACCAACCGCTGTGGCAATGGTCGTAATACCTACCGGGCCGCCCTTAAACTTGTCGATAATGGTATTCAAAATGCGATTGTCCATTTCGTCCAGACCATACTGATCCACGTTGAGCGCGGCCAGGGCGAAGCGCGAAATATCCATATCTATTTTTCCATTTCCTTTTATTTGGGCGAAATCACGAACACGTCTTAGGAGAAGGTTTGCTATGCGTGGTGTTCCACGGCTTCGGCGTGAGATTTCCATTGAAGCCTCGTCGTTGATTGGAACTTGCAGTATTGAAGCTGAACGCTTAATAATTCCCGCGAGCACATCAACTGTATAATAATTTAAACGGGCATTGATCCCAAAACGGGAGCGCAGGGGTGAGGTAAGTAACCCGCTTCTTGTTGTGGCTCCTATGAGGGTAAAAGGGTTAAGTGTGATTTGCACACTGCGTGCATTGGGACCTGACTCAATCATGATATCAATCTTGTAGTCTTCCATTGCTGAATAGAGGTATTCCTCCACAACCGGGCTTAATCTATGAATTTCATCAATGAAAAGCACATCATTATCTTCCAGGCCTGTAAGCAATCCGGCAAGATCACCGGGCTTATCAAGCACCGGGCCTGAGGTGGTCTTAATATTCACTCCCAACTCATTGGCAATGATGTGGGAGAGCGTGGTCTTTCCCAGTCCTGGTGGACCGTGAAGCAACACATGGTCAAGTGCTTCGCCTCGTTGCGAAGCAGCCTTAACAAAAACCCTCAGGTTCTCAACTACTTTGTCCTGTCCGGCAAAACTGCTGAAGGCATCCGGGCGAAGCACTTTTTCGATTTCGCGCTCTGCTTTTGTCAGTTGCGTGCCGTAAGGGTCAAGATTATCATTCATATGTTGGATCGGATTCTTATGACAAAATTACGAAATATGCCACAATAGCCTGTTTTTTTAAATAACAGTCGGGTATATCTTCTTTTTTTCTTTAAATTAGCAACGCATGAAATGCTGAATATTCATGCCCGATTTATTTGTTTTAATTGGGCTTTATTTGTGCTTCAGCTTATTATGTGATTAATTCTATGAACATGAAACAGATTCTGGTTGCTTTCGATTTTTCTAAAAATGCACATAAAGCACTGGATTATGCATTGTTGTTTGCAAATAAAACCGGTGCCAATCTGAACCTGGTGTGGGTAGATAATACCAGCACACCCGATAATGAACTCAATATTCAACAGGATTTGCGTATTGAGACCAAGAAGTATTTTGATGATATTATCCACAAGTACCAGCCGTTAATGAAAAATGGCAACCTTGATGTGGTCCTGCGTAAAGGTAAGGTTTACAACGAAATTGCAATGGTCGCTAGGAAAACTGAGGCTGATCTTGTTTTTGCAGGCACTCATGGCGTCAGTGGGTTTGAACAATATTGGATCGGAAGCAATGCCTATCGCATCGTAACTTGTTCGCCTTGTCCTGTCATTACCATCCGAAGCGAATACAATTTTGACAATGGAATTAACCGCATTCTTTTGCCACTTGACAGCACTGCCGAAACCCATCATAAGCTGCCTTTTGCATGCAAACTGGCAACCTATTTCAATGCTGAAATACACTTGCTGATACTTTACACCTCAAACCTAACAGTGATCAGAAATCGAATGAAATCACATGCTCAAAAAGCGATGGCTTGTTTTGATGAGAAAGGGATCAAGTATAGGACAAGAGAAATGGAAGTGGATCAAATTGTGAGTAGCGTGTTGGCCTATGCCAATGAGGTGAAGGCCGATATGATTTCGATCATGACTGAACAAACAACAACTACTGCCAGCAAGTTTTTAGGTCCTTATGCACAACAATTGATCAATAATTCGTTATTACCAGTACTAAGTCTCCAATCAAAATAAGTAATAATGAGAGCGAAGCAAATGGTCCTGGCTTTTATACCCATGCTGTTTTTGATTTCAACCTTGAAATTATCAGCACAGCAACAAGGACATTTGCATTTGATTCAGGATCCGCGAATCGATAGTTTATTGCAGCTGCACCGCGATTTGAATAAACAATTGGTGGAGCGCGATGAAGGATTTTTGGAGGGATATCGGATTCAGATATTCATGGAATCAGGCAATGATGCCGTTGAAAGGGCAGAATTGGTAATTGAGGAGTTTAATGAAGATTTTCCACATTTACAGGCATACCTTATCTACAGGCAACCCTATTACCGTGTAAGGGTGGGAGATTTTCGCAGCCGACTCGAAGCTGAAGGACAGTTGAAACGTATTTCAAGGCAATACAGCCAGGCTTTTGTAATTAAGGATAAGATTCGTTTACC
>RRYU01002693.1_pt1 | contig 17327 bp, 14 predicted proteins | sample 2162651 | NCBI WGS metagenome assembly RRYU01 (sample SAMN10267283, study PRJNA491782) | microbial mat metagenome | isolation source: biomat in the production well | place: Japan: Minami-Kanto gas field, natural gas well KTG3 | collected 2017-06 | reverse complement strand
CGGGCGCCACCAGACAGGGCCGCATTTTCGATCGCACCAAGAGCAATACGCGCATCACCACCGGCCTTTTCAGCTAAAAAATCCAGGGCTTCAGCCGTCATCTCAAGCTGGTAGTCGGCCAGTCCTTCCTTGCTGGTCAGGGCTCTGGTGACCAGGGCTTTAATGGCGGTGGGAGACAGCGCCTCGAGGACAAAGACACGCGAACGGGAGAGCAGGGCTGAGTTGATTTCAAAACTGGGGTTTTCCGTTGTCGCCCCGATGAGGATAATGTCCCCGGTTTCTACTGCGGGTAAGAAAGCATCCTGCTGGGCTTTGTTGAAACGGTGGATCTCATCGACAAAAAGCAGGGTTTTGCGCCGATGATAAGCGCGTTGCCGGCGCGCCTCGGCAAGGATCTCCCTGACTTCCTTCAAGCTGCCCATCACCGCAGAGAAAAAGACAAAGCGGCTGGCGGTGCGCCTGGCAATCAGGTGGCCGAGGGTGGTTTTGCCGGTGCCCGGTGGTCCCCAGAAAATGGCTGAGGTCAGTTGATCAGATTCGATCAACTGGCGCAGCAGTTTGCCTGGGCCAAGTAACTGCTCCTGACCAACAAACCCTTCGAGATCCCGGGGCCGCATCCGTTCCGCCAGGGGGGCAAAACGATCCTCTGCGACACTGTGCTCAAACAGATCCATAATGTCCTTCGTGATTGTCAGTATGCTTGTGGCGCTCACTCTAGCATGCTGGACACTTGTTCACAACAAGCGCAGCGGCTTTGCAGCATCATGGAAAGGGGATAGACTTAATGCCGGTTTTCATGGTAGTTGTGCAGGCTTGTCCGTCCTTTAAGAATGACAGAAAACTCAGAAGGTTACAGTGAATCCAAAGGCTTGGGAGTCGACGTTGTGAAGCTGAAAAAAGTTGGTATATATGCAAAAAAAAGCCACCCCGAAGTCGAGCAGATTGCCATGTTTGCTGCCCAGCGTTTTGCTGCCGCTGGAATCGAGGTTTTGATTGAGGATGGTCTGGCCGAGCAGATTGGACAGATGGCAGGTTGCGCCGGCGATGAGATCCCCCCGCTGGTTGACTTGATTCTGGTGCTTGGTGGTGACGGCACCCTGATATCGGTCGCCAGACAGGTGGGTAATCATCAGGTTCCGATTGTCGGTGTGAATCTTGGGCAGCTTGGTTTTCTGACGGAAATCACCCGGGAAGAATTGCCTGACATCCTTGATAAATTGATTGCCGGTGATTATAAAATATCTGAGCGGATGATGATTGAGGCCCTGATTCATCGCGACGGCAAGGTTGTCGGTGAATATACCATGCTTAACGATGCAGTCATTAATAAAGGGGCTCTGGCGCGCATCATCGATATGGAAACCTATGTTGATGGTCGTCATTTGAGTACCTATAAAGCGGACGGACTGATTATTTCAACGCCGACCGGTTCAACCGGCTACAGCCTGGCTGCCGGCGGGCCGATTATTTATCCCGAGATCAACAGTTTACTGATCACGCCCATCTGTCCGCACATGCTGACCAACCGTCCGATCATTGTCTGGAGTCGTTCGATTATTGAAATTGAGGTCAAGTTTCAGGATGACGTGGTCTTTTTTACTGCCGACGGCCAGGTCGGGCATAAGTTGCTGCCCGGTGATCGGGTTGAGGTGCGCCGTTCTGAAACCCGCGCCCGCCTGGTGATCAGCCCCTATCGGGAGTACTTCCAGATCCTGCGCACCAAGCTGAGCTGGGGCGAGCGCTAGCAGAACCTTCACTGCGGAGACAGTTAGCAACGATGATGACAGATCTGATCATCAAAAATTTCGCAATTATTGACCACCTTCATGTCACGTTTGAGCAGGGGTTTACCGTGCTGACCGGTGAAACCGGAGCCGGCAAGTCGATCATTATTGACGCGGTGAACCTGTTGCTGGGTGGCCGTGCGCGCGGTGACGTGATTCGCACCGATGCTGAAAGTGCTTCGGTGGAGGCGGTGTTTGCTCTGCCGCCGCAGGCTCCCCTGCAGCAACGTTTGAGTGCCGCCGAATTACCGGTGGATGATGAACTGGTGGTGCGTCGCACCCTCTCTCGATCAGGAAAAAATCGCGCTTTTGTCAACGGAGCGCTGGTGCCGGTAGGGCAGCTGCGCGAGCTGATCGGTGATCTGGTGAACATCTACGGCCAGCATGAACATCAAACCCTGCAGCGCCCGGAGATGCACCTGGCCCTGCTCGATGAGTTCGCCGGACTGGCCGCTGAGTTGTCGGCCTATCGTTTGATTTATAAAGATTATAGCCGGCTGCAGGACGATCTGGCCCGTTTTGAGACCGCCCTGCGCGAACGCAGCCAGCGTATCGACTATCTGTCTTTCGTTCAGCAGGAACTTGCTGATGCGCGGTTGCAAGCGGCAGAAGATATCGAACTGGAACAGGAGCGGCGGTTGTTGCAGCACGCCGAGAAACTGACCCTGGCCAGTAGTGGGGGCTACGCCTTTCTTTATAGTAATGAACAGTCTGCCTGTGAACAGGTGGGCGCGGTGGCTGATCAGCTTGACGATCTGCGTGCGATCGACCCGGTGCTGGGCGGATTGTCTGAGCGCTTGCGCGAAAGTCTCTATAACCTTGAGGATGTTGCCCTGCAGTTGCGCGACTATGGAGAAAAGCTGGAGTTTGAACCGCAGCGGCAGGAACAGGTCGAAGAACGGCTGGCGCTGCTTGAGCGGCTTAAGCGCAAATACGCACCATCATTGGAGGAACTGATTGTCTTTGAGCAGCGTACCGGGCAGGAATTAAATGACTTAAGTGCCGGGGAATCACGACGCGAGGACCTGCAGCGCCAGTGTGATGAAAAAAAACAGGCACTGTCTGCCGCTGCTGCTGCCCTGAGTCATCGACGTCAGCAGGCAGCACAGAAATTATCCACAGCGGTAGAAGCCCAGTTAGCTGATCTGGCGATGCCAAGGGCGCGCTTCGAATTGCGCTTGAGCACGCTGACGCAGCCGGGACCTGATGGGGCAGAACGCGGGGAATTCTATCTTGCCGCCAACCCCGGTGAGCAGGCGCAGCCACTGTCAAAAATTGCCTCAGGCGGCGAGCTGTCACGGATTATGCTGGCGTTACGGCGCTGTGCACCAGTGGGGGATGACCTGATCAGTCTGATTTTTGACGAGGTCGATGCCGGGATTGGTGGTGAGGCTGCCACTGCCGTTGGGGAAAAAATCCGGCGCACCGGTCGTGACTTGCAAGTTTTGTGTGTGACCCATCTGCCCCAGGTAGCTGCCTTTGCCGACCATCATTACCGGGTCAGTAAAACCACCTCAGGCGAGCGTACCACCACCCTGGTTGAAGCTCTTGGTGATGCGGAGCGTGAGCGTGAAATTGCCCGGATGCTTGGCGGTTCCCATATCGGCGAACAGGCTCAGATTCATGCCCGTGAGCTGATCAGCCTGTCGCAGCAGCCACTTGCCAGTTGATTTTTAGAGGTGATTCAACCCTTGTCCCTGGCACAAGATTCCCGCCCCGGTGTTGAGCAGATTATATGGGGAGTTTTTTCGAAGGAGCTAAGAAATGATCCGACCTGCCCGCATCCCTGATGCGCGAATAATCCATCAATTATTGCTGACCTACGCCAAGGAGGGACAACTGCTGGGGCGCTCACTGGCAGCTATCTACGATAGCATTCGTGATTTCTACGTTTACGAGGAGGATGGGAAGATTCTCGGCATCGGTGCCCTGGCCATCTGTTGGGAAGATCTGGCCGAGGTGCGTTCGCTGGCGGTGGTTCCGGGACAGCATGGTAAGGGGATTGGTAGAAAAATTGTTGAGAGATGTCTTCAGGAAGCCAGGGAGCTTGGTCTGCAGAGGGTTTTTGCATTAACTTATCAGCCTGAATTTTTTCAGAAACTGGGGTTTACCGAGATCGATAAGGCCCAATTGCCCCAAAAAGTTTGGGGAGATTGTATCAACTGTGTTAAGTTTCCTGATTGCGATGAATTTGCCTTGGCAATAAATATCTTGAAAACCTGATATTTTTGTGGTATTAGTGCATTATAATTATTGATGAGAGCCAGGCCACGGCAGAACCACAGTCAGTAGGGAAGAGAATGGCCAAATCCAGGTATTTAAAGTTGATCCTTGTTTCTGCCTCGGGAAACAGGGTGAGGTCTTTGCGAATCAGAAAAACCTTTCTGGGTTTGACCCTTTGTTCGCTGTTCCTGGGTGGGGTGCTTTTTTCGTTTTTTGCCTGGAACTATGTGTCCCACCGGATTGAGTTTCAGGAGTTACAGCGGTTACGCATTGAAGCCAGCGATCAACGCCAGAATTTGCAGCGCCTGGTCCTCGATGTAGAACGTTTGCAGCAGGACCTCGCCTCCCTGGCAATGACGGAAGCACGTATTCGCCAACTGGCCAACCTCGAAGATAACGGTCGCTTGATCCCGGTGGCGATGGGTGGACAGCCGGATGAGGAAAATTTATCGCTGAGCGAGATTCAGCAACAGATTAATGCCCTTCAGATAGACATTGAGTTGCGTCGTCAGGCCCAGCAGGATGTCCGCAACCTGCTCAACGACCAGATTTCCATCAGCCGCTCGACACCAAAAGGATGGCCGACCCGCGGTTGGCTTTCATCCTATTTCGGTACGCGCAAATCCCCCTTTACCGGACGTACAGTAATGCATGAAGGGCTGGATATTGCTGCCAATACCGGCACACCGGTGCTAGCCCCGGCTGACGGAATTGTTGCGCGGGTGGAATATTCATCGACCTACGGCAATACGGTGGTTATTGATCATGGTTATGGCTATCAGACCCTCTATGCCCACAACTCAAGGAACCTGGTCAAGGTCGGTCAGCGGGTTAAACGTGGGGAGCGTATTGCCCAGGTTGGCAACACCGGCGTTTCTACCGGTTCTCATCTGCATTATGAAGTACACCTCAACGGGGTTCCCATTGACCCTCGAGCTTTTCTGTAGATCTCTAATTATTTTATCGTTTTTACAGTAACCTTCCCCCTCTTCATAATGTTCATTAGTGCTTGTGAGCCTTTCTCGCCATGTGTTACTATGCCGCCGTTCAGCAACGGTGGCATGGACTGATGCTGCCTTTATGAATTACATTTTTTCGCATCATTTATTTGATGTTTATTGGAGTACCTACCTCACATGATTCGTCATCTTCTGGTTAAAATTGTTGGCAGCAAAAACGAACGTAATCTGAAAAAATTGCTACCACAGGTTGAAAAAATCAACGCTCTTGAACCTGGGTTTGAACAACTCAGCGATGAGCAACTGCAGAATAAAACCGCTGAATTCCGCCAGCGCCTGGCTAACGGTGAAGCGCTGGCGGAGCTGTTGCCTGAGGCTTTCGCGGTGGTGCGGGAGGCCAGCAAGCGGGTGCTTGGGATGCGCCATTTCGATGTTCAGCTGATCGGTGGCATGGTTCTCAATGACGGCAAGATTGCAGAAATGAAAACCGGTGAGGGTAAGACCCTGATGGCGACTTTGCCGATTTATCTGAATGCCCTGCCGGCCAAAGGGGTTCATGTTGTTACCGTCAACGACTATCTGGCGCGCCGTGATGCACAGTGGATGGGAGCCATCTATCACTTTCTGGGGTTGAGTGTCGATTGTATTGTTCATGGTCTTACCGATGCTCAGCGCAAGGTTGCCTATGCTGCTGATATCACCTATGGCACCAATAACGAGTTCGGCTTTGATTATCTGCGCGACAATATGAAGTTTGAACTTGCTGATTATGTTCAGCGTGAACTGCACTATGCCATTGTCGACGAGGTCGACTCGATCCTTATTGACGAAGCCAGGACCCCGTTGATTATCTCGGGTCCCAGCGAATCTTCCAGTGAACTCTATTACAACGTCAACCGGATCATTCCACGCCTTGAAAAAGGAGAGGTCATTGAGGAACGTGACGGCAAGATTGGTCAGACCGTCAAGCGTCATACCGGTGATTTTACTGTCGATGAAAAAGCCAAGTCGGCCGCTCTGACCGAACAGGGTGTTGCCAAGGTGGAAAAACTGCTGAATGTCGAAAACCTCTACGAGCCCGGCAATATTGAACTGGTTCATCACGTCAATCAGGCCCTTAAAGCTCATGCCCTGTTTGAGCGTGATGTTGACTATGTTGTCAATGAGGGGGAAGTGCATATCGTCGATGAGTTTACCGGGCGTTTGATGCCGGGTCGACGTTGGAGTGACGGCCTGCATCAAGCCGTAGAAGCTAAGGAAGGGGTAAAGATTGCCAATGAAAATCAAACCCTGGCGACCATCACCTTCCAAAACTACTTCCGCATGTACAGTAAGCTGGCGGGGATGACCGGTACTGCTGATACTGAAGCCGCTGAATTTCAGGAAATCTATAAACTGGAAGTGGTGGTGATCCCGACCAACCGGCCGATGCTGCGGATCGATAAGTCCGACGTGATCTATAAAACCGTCAAGGAGAAATTCCTGGCGACGGTTGAAGATATCGTTGATTGTCATCAGCGTGGCCAGCCGGTGCTGGTGGGCACCATTTCCATCGAAAAGTCGGAACTGCTGTCCGAGCTTTTAAAAAAGCGTGGGGTGCCGCACCATGTCCTCAATGCCAAAAAGCACGAACGCGAAGCTTTTATCGTTGCCCAGGCAGGTCGTAAGGGTGCGGTCACCATTGCAACCAACATGGCTGGTCGTGGAACCGACATCGTTCTTGGCGGCAATCCGGAGATGCTGGCGCGCAGTGAAGCTGCTACGGCTGAGGATCCGCAGGCGCACTTTGACGAGTTGTTGCCGGGTTACGTTGAGCGCTGCCTCGCCGAACGCGAAGAGGTCCTCGCTGCCGGTGGTTTGTATATTCTTGGTACCGAACGGCACGAATCCCGGCGGATAGATAATCAGTTGCGTGGGCGTTCAGGCCGTCAGGGCGACCCCGGCCAAAGCCGCTTTTATCTGAGTCTGGAGGATGATCTGCTGCGGATTTTCGGCTCCCAGCGCGTTGCCTTTGTCATGGACAAGCTCAAAATTCCTGAAGGTGAGCCGATTGAACATGGCATGATCAGCAAAGCGATTGAAAATGCTCAACGTAAGGTCGAAGCCCACAACTTTGACATCCGTAAACACCTGATCGAATATGATGATGTCATGAACAAACAGCGCGAGGTGGTTTACACCCAGCGCCGCGAGGTATTGGCTGGTGAACAGCTCAAGGATACCTATGTAAGTATTGTCGATGAAACTGTTGAGGACATGATCGCCTCTTTCTGTCCTGACAAGACACCTGCCGGTGAGTGGGATTGGGATCGCCTGATCGAGGATTACTTCAACCAGTTCTATTTCATGCCGGCGCTTGAGAACGTTGATCGTAGTAAGGCAACCCGCGATCACCTGGAAAAACAACTTAAAGACCAGGCCCATGATCGTCTTGACGAAAAGACGGTAGAGTTTACTCCCGAGGTCATGCAGCAGCTGATGCGGGTTTTGCTGTTACAAGCGCTTGATTCCCAGTGGAAGGATCACCTGCTGTCGATCGATCATCTTAAACAGGGGATCGGGCTGCGCGGTTATGGCCAGAAAAACCCCAAACAGGAGTACAAACGTGAAGCTTATGCCCTGTTTATGGATATGATGGGGCGGGTACGTCAGGAAGTTATCCAGAAAATTTACCGGATTCAGCTGGCGCGCCAGCAGGATGTGGAACAACTGGAGGCTCAACAGCGCCGTCGCAAAATCATTATGAATCGGTCGGATACTGAAGAACAAGGGAAGACTCCGATTACCCGCGACGAAGAAAAAGTTGGGCGCAATGATCCTTGTCCCTGTGGAAGTGGCCAGAAATACAAAAAATGCTGTGGTAAGTAGGTTCTTTTCCTGAAAGATGCTGTGGAGAAAATGGCAGATAAGGGGCGCAAAAATACGACTGATCTACCGGCTATTCTGCTCGTTAGTGCCGCGTCGCAAACGGTTCAGTACCTCCAGGAGATCCTGGCTGAAATCGACTGCCCGTTGCTCTGTCTTGACCGTGGTAACGGGATAGCCGGCTTTCTTGATCAACATCATGTTGCCATGGTCTTCTGTGACCTGACTCTGCCGGATATCAGCGGCATGGAGGTGCTGCGTATCGCCCGTCAGCACAGTCCCGCGGTTCAGGTTGTGATGTTTTCTGAAGCACAGGATTTCAAGACCTTACGCGAGGTGCTGCGTGAACGTGCCCTTGATTACCTGACCCAGCCTTTCTCCGCCGATGAAGTTCTGGCCAGCGCCAGGCAGGGGATCAGCTCCTATTACCATCACCTCCACCAGGATGAGGCGCGACGTGAAGCCCAGCGGCGGATGGCGGATCTGGTTCTGCTGAAAAAAGTCGGTGAAACCGCAAGCAGCGGTGGCGACCTGCAGCAGCTGTTCGACCAGATTCTTGATTCTATCGTCCAGTCTGCCGGTGTTGAACTGGCTTCTTTGATGCTGCTTGAAGAAGATGGAATGCTTCATATCGCTTCGGCCCGTGGTCTTGATGCGGATGTTGCCAACCGGGTGCGGGTTGCCTCGGGTGAGGGGATCTCAGGACATGTTGTAGCAACCAAAGAACCGGTGCTGATTACCAACATTGACAAGGATCGTCGATTTACCAGCCTGGATGCCGGTCATAAATACAAAAACCAGTCGCTGCTCTCTGTGCCGATTTTTATTCGTGATTCCCTCGTTGGTGTTATCAACGTCAACAACAAGGTTTCCGGTGCGCCTTTCGATCTGGATGATCAGAGTTTGCTCGTGACGATTGCCAGTCAGGTTGCTCTGGCGATGGAAAACTTTGACCTGGTGCATCATCTCCGTCGACAAACCACGGCCCTTGAACGTACCAATGAAGATCTGGTCAGATTAAATCGTGCCCGGACCCGTCTGGTTTGTAATCTTTCCCACGAATTGAAAACCCCGCTGACCTCCATTATGGGTTATATCGACCTTTCTCTGTCCTTTTATGAAAAGCTCAGTGATAACGAGTTACAGGAAAATCTCAAGCAGGTACGTGAAGAGGGGCAGCGCCTCGATCGCCTGGTCACCGGGATGTTGCGGCTTTTTTCCATCGAATCGGAGCGGGAAATCTGGCGTTGGAAAGCTTTTGGGGTTCCCTGGCCCATCGCCGATGCCTTTCAGTATTTCAGTAGCCGCATGACGGCTCTGGGGCTGGAGATTGAAATTGATATCGATGAGGACATGCCCGATATCTATGCCGATCAGGAAAAGTTCGGTATGGCTTTTCATGCGTTGATTGATAATGCGGTCAAGTTTAACCGTCCTGGGGGACTGCTGCGGGTGCAAGCGCGCCGGTGTCAGCACGAAAGTCTTGAATATGTCTATGTGCAGATCTACAACGACGGTCGGAAAATTCCCATTACCGCACTTGACAGCATCTTCAGTTCCTATACCCAACTGGGCAACATTGATACAGAAAAACCGCATGGTGTCGGCATCGGGTTGGCGTTGACCAAGGTTGTTATTGATCGGATGCTTGGCGATATTTTTCTTGAAGAAGTCAGCCAGGAAGGCACCAGTTTCGGTATGCTGCTGCCAACGGAGCAGACCTATAATATCCTCAAGGGGGATTCATGACGGACCATGTGTTGCCGGCTGGTTATCGTTTTTCTGCTGTCGCCAGTGGTATAAAAAAATCCAAAAAACCGGATATGGCACTGATATTCTCTGACTGTGCTGCCAGCTGCGCCGCTGTTTTTACCCGCAATCAGGTCATTGCCGCGCCGTTAGTGGTAACGCGTCCACGTATCGCCGCCGGGCGGTGCCAGGCGATTCTGGTGAACAGTGGCAACGCTAATGCCTGCACCGGCCCGGAGGGGATTCAGTGTGCTGAGCAAACAGTGGCATTAACCGCAGCGGCGCTGGGCATTGAAAAAGATCTGGTGGCCGTCTCTTCCACCGGTGTTATCGGTGTGCCGTTACCCTTGCTCCCGTTTGAACGATCTATTCCACAGCTCGTTAAAGAGTTAGACCCGGGACAGGCCGAAGCCGTTGCCCGGGCCATGATGACGACCGATGCCTTCACCAAAATTGCCAGTGCCAAGGAGCAGGGAGACAATCCGTATGGCATCCTTGGTATTGCCAAGGGCGCCGGGATGATCCATCCCGATATGGCGACCATGCTGTGCTTTGTCCTGACGGATGCCCGAATCGATAGTGGCTTTCTGCAGGAATTGCTGCATCGAGCGGTAGCTGACAGTTTTAATTCCATCACCGTTGACGGCGATACCTCCACCAACGATACCGTGCTGGTGCTAGCCAATGGTGCCTGCGGTGGGGAATTGATTCGTCCGGGAACTGCCGCAGCGGCAGTTTTTTCTGATCATCTGGACCGGGTTATGCTGGATCTGGCAAAAATGATTGTCAGTGATGGTGAGGGGGCAACCAAAATGGTGCAGATCAAGGTCGTCGGAGCTAAGGATGCCGATGATGCACGCACTGCCGCCCGCTCGGTAGCGACCTCTTCCCTGGTGAAGACCGCCTTTTTCGGTGAAGATGCCAACTGGGGGCGGATTATCGCAGCGGTCGGTTATGCCGGTATCGAGCTTGATCAGGATCGTATCGATATCAGTTTTGACAACATTCCGATTGTGGCTTCCGGGGTCGCAATCGGACCTGACCATGAGGCGCAAGCCAGTAATGTGCTGAAAAAAGAAACCTTTGTTGTCACTATCGATCTGCATCTCGGAGAGGGAGAAGCCTGTTACTACACCTCCGATCTCAACTATGACTACGTCAAAATCAATGCCGACTACCGGACCTGACCGCCCGTTGGCAGTTACTTTGGCTGCTATGATTGATCATACGCTGCTGAACCCTACCACGACCTCGGAGCAGATTATCAATCTGTGTGAAGAGGCAGTGGAGTGTGGTTTTGCCTCTGTTTGCGTTCCTCCCGTGCACGTTTCTCTGGCTGTGCAACGCCTTTACGGTTCGGTGGTGAAGGTTGGCAGTGTTGTCGGTTTCCCCTGTGGCTATAACAGCCTGCGTCAGAAAGTCCAGGAAACGGCTGATTTGGTAGCGGCCGGAGCGCAAGAGATTGACATGGTGATCGCCCTGCCCCATCTGCTGGAAAACTGTCCAGATCGCCTTGAAGAAGAAATTGCCCAGGTGGTGATGGCGGCCCAGACGGCGAGCGTCAAGGTGATCATTGAATGTTGTTATCTTGACCGGGCTCAGAAAATCGCAGCCACCCGGGCCATCATTAAGGCCGGAGCAGCCTTTGTCAAAACCTCGACCGGATTTGGCCCCTCCGGTGCTTTTGCTGAAGACGTTCTGCTGCTGGCGCAAACAGCACAAGCCCGGATTGGCGTCAAGGCTGCTGGAGGCATCCGTTCCTTGCAAAACTGCAAAGAGATGATTGCTGCCGGGGCAACACGCATCGGCACCAGCTCGGGGGTGAAGATTCTCGAAGAAGTTGCCGCGGCAGAGGCATCATAAGGGGGGGTATGTACAAGCGGGTTGTCCTGATTGTTCTCGATGGTGTCGGTGTTGGCGCTCTCCCGGATGCTGCTGCCTATGGTGATGAAGACGCCGCCACCCTGCAACATGTTGCAGCCGGGGTCGGCGGAATACATTTGCCACAGTTAGAGCGTCTTGGGCTTGGCCGCATTGTCCCCCTTGCCGGAGTAACCCCGGCCCGGCAGCCGCTGGCCAGCTGGGGGAAGATGGCGGAACAAAGTGCCGGCAAGGATTCCGTTACTGGTCATTGGGAACTGACCGGGATCATTCTGCAACGCCCCTTTGCTACATATCCAGCGGGTTTTCCAGTTGAAATCGTCGATCTTTTTACCACAATCGCCGGGGTTGAGCCCCTCGGCAACACGGCCGCCAGCGGTACTGATATCCTGCGTGATCTTGGTGAAGAACACCTGCGCAGCAAGCGTCCCATCGTTTATACCAGTACCGATTCGGTATTTCAGATTGCTGCCCACGAAGATATCATCCCCCCGGCCCGGCTTTATGAACTTTGTCGTGCTACCTTTGACGCCCTGCGCCCTTTTAATATCTGTCGGGTGATTGCCAGACCGTTTCACGGTGAGAGTTCAGCGACCTTTTACCGAACCAGTGGGCGTCACGATTATTCCTGTCTGCCACCTGGCGACACCTTGCTTGATCGCTTGCACAACAAAGGGATTACCACCTGCGGTATTGGCAAAATTGGTGATCTTTTTGCTGAAAGAGGCCTGACTCATAGCATCCCAACAAGCGACAACAGGATGGGAATGGCGGAAATCCTTGCTGCACTGGAGCAGATTTCTGCCGGTCTGATTATGGCAAACCTTGTCGATTTTGATATGGTTTATGGACATCGTCTGGATGTGGAAGGTTTTGCTGCCGCCCTGGTCGAGGTTGATCATTGGTTAGCCCAATTGCTGCCGCGGCTGGAATCGGATGATCTGCTGGTGATTACCGCTGATCATGGCTGCGACCCGACAACACCTGGAACTGATCATACGCGTGAATATGTGCCTTTGCTGGTATACTCGCCGGCTTTGGGTAAAACGAAAAATCTGGGAATACGTGACAGTTTTGCTGACCTCGGCGCTACTCTGGCTGAGAATTTTGGAGTAGAATGCCTGACAGGCAAAAGCTTTCTGGCCACTCTCGGGGATTGAACCGAAGATCCAATTGACCAGTATTAACATGCAAGGGGTTTAAATTATGTTTAATAAAGTGTTTTTGTTAGCGATTTGCTGTACCGTTGCTTTTTCAGCTCAGGCAGCGGACATTCAGGTGGTCGATGCATCCATTACCAGCGCCATCGAAAACCGCATGCCGGTCGACAACCTGGAGGTTTATCCGGCTGATTACGGAAAGCTGTACTGCTTTACCCGGATTGTCGGAGCCGACCGCGAGACGCAGGTCACCCACGTGTGGTTTTATGAGGATCAGGAAATGGCGCGAGTTACCCTGCCGGTGCAGTCGGCTGACTGGCGCACCTTTTCTTCAAAGCGTTTTCTGCCGCAGTGGGTCGGCCAGTGGTCGGTGGTCGTTGAGGACGAGCAGGGTTCTGCCCTGGCCGAAGTGATGTTTCGCCTTGAGTAGGGAGCAGCTGCAATAGCAACCAACGGGGAGGGCTGATCACCCATCCCCGCTGGTATTCCATTATTTTTTACTGCGACTGGCTCGTGCCTTGGCCAGATTGTCGGCAAGGCCCCGTTCAACTGCCATTTTCCGCCGGCTTTCAGAATAATTCTTTGCTGCCAGCGATTGAGCACGAGGAATGTCATAGGTTTTTCGATATTCCCCGGCCGTCATGCCATGGGCCGTTTTCAGGTGGCGCGAAAGAGTTTTAAATCCTTTGCCGCAGATCATGCAGTAAATAGCATCTTTGCCAAAAGCTTTCTTGCGACTGACCACGGGGGCTGAGTCATCACCAGGTTCCGGGGTAACATTTTCCCCCTTTTCCAGTGCCACCAGGGCAGCATGGATATCGGTCAGCTCGCTGATGAGTTCTTCCTTGGTCATTGGTGTTGTTGATGCATGCGCCGCTATAATATCAGCCGCCATTTTCATGATAGTAGACATCTTTTTTCCAGCCTCCTTTTTTGTTGGGTTAAAGATTTATTCTTATTACGATTTGATTTTATGAAATAAAAATAGTTGTTGAACTTAACTAGAACATCCTGTACTAAAAAATCAAGAGGAATTTACTGTTTTTTGTTCGATTAATATGTCTTCTATCAATTTTTATATCATTATTGTTTTTATAAAAAATTGAAACTGAAGTCACCATGTTTATAGCTGTGACTTTCGATAATCATCAGATCAAGGCACACATGAATATAAGAGAAAAACAAGAAAAAAACGAGATGGAACATCTAGCTCAAGGATCATGTTTGAGTATCAACAGTAAAGGTCGTTTGCGTACGGGTAAAGTATGTTCGATCCGCACGGCTTTTCAGCATGATCGAGATCGGATCCTTCATAGTAAGGCGTTTCGTCGATTGAAATATAAAACCCAGGTTTTTCTTTCTCCTCAGGGGGATCATTATCGTACGCGCATGACCCATACTCTGGAAGTCGCACAGGTAGCGCGGACAGTGGCGCGCGCCCTGGAATTGAATGAGGATCTTACTGAAGCCATTGCCCTGGCCCACGATCTTGGACATACCCCCTTCGGCCATGCCGGCGAGCGGGTACTCCATGAACTGGTGCCGGGTGGTTTTCATCATGTCAGGCAAAGTCTGCGGGTTGTTGATGTTCTGGAGAATGACGGTGAAGGCTTAAATTTGACCCATGAAGTGCGGGACGGCATCCTTCATCATTCCAAAGGGCAGGGCGGTTCACTCTCGGCATCGGTAACGCAGCGGGCACAGACACTTGAAGGTCAGATTGTGCGTCTGGCGGATATTATTGCCTATGTCAGTCATGATCTTGATGATGCGATCCGGGGCGGGATAATCAATAACAAGGATGTTCCCACAGACATCGTCGCTGTTGTTGGTGAGCGACATTCGCTCCGAATTAACCATATGGTGACCGATCTGATTCAGCAGTCTGTGCCGGCCGATCGCCTTATTCAATTGTCACCGGATATGGATCAGGCTATCTGCGCACTGCGCAGCTGGTTGTTTGAACATGTTTACCACGCTCCTTGTGTGCAGGCTGAATTCGATAAGGCCGCGGCCCTGCTGCGCCAACTTTTCTGCCATTTCATGGATAACCAGGATGTTTTTCTCGCCTGTGGCGGTCACCAGTACCCGGGTGACAGTCTTGACGTTTCGGTTGCTGATTTTATAGCGGGGATGACTGATCGGTTTGCCCTGTCTTTGCATCGGCAACTGTTTTTACCACAACCGTGGCGGGTTATGTGAAGATCTATCGGTTAGTAGCTTGACACTTTCTAATCTTTGTGCTAGCGTCGCTGCAGTTTGTATGAAAAATCAACAAGTTTGAATCCTTGAGGGGTCATGACCAAAGCCGATGGAAAGATGCTGATATTTGTCCTTGCAGGCATCCGCTTTGTTCTTGATCTGGATCATGTTGTTGAAGTCCTGGAGCAATTGTCGGAGCGGCTTGACGTGCAGCGTAGTGATCTGCGCCAGGGTATTGTCGCCGCATTGGAGTTTCGTCACACAGCCATTCCGGTAATTGATCCGACTCTTTTGCTCGGACTGGTCTCAGATATCAGCCTGGCCCGGCGTAGCGCCCTGGTGCTGCACGGCTCAGAGGGGAACTGGGCGATTCTGGTTGATCGGGTAGAAGGACTAGCTGCGAGCGCTCTGTTCAACAGGGCCCATGTTCCGGCATTGCTCCGGGCTGCTCCGGGTTGTGGTGACATTCAGGTTCTCCTGGTTGAGAACGCACCGCTTATGGTATTTGAACCGGAACGTTTTTACGGAATTAATCGAGCACAGGCATGACCGCATTTGGTCTTTTCCAAACCGGCGAACTTGACTATGCTGTGCCTTTGGCGCAGATTCGCCGAATTATTCAGGGCAATACCTTTTATCCGTTGCCGTTCTTGCCGGCTGGTGTTGATTATGTTCTGATTCATGAATCGACGCTGGTTCCCATCGTGCTGTTTGGCCAAACGGGTGACAGGGTATCAGGTTCCCAGGAATCTGAATACTTGGTGTTGGTCGATTCAGAATATGGATCTTTGGCCTTTGCAAGCCACACCAATAGCCGTATCATTGCAAACCATAAAGGAACCCTGTCGGTTCCGCGCCAAAGGGAAGCACCCTGGCAGATTGGTACTTTCTATTATCAAGAGCGAACCTATAAGATTCTGGATGTGGACGTGTTGGCCATGGAAATAGCCCGGGGGAACGGTTCAATTTGCCTGACGCTGTCAGGTGCAAGGAGGCTCAATGAAGAAGAAGCTGCTGCTGGCCGATGATAGTATTACCATACAGAAAGTTGTCGGTATTATTTTTGCGACGGAAGATTATGAGCTGCTAACTGCCAGTGACGGTGACAAAGCCTTTGAACTGGCATTGGTTCACAAGCCCGATCTGGTGATTGCCGACATCTCGATGCCCGGGAAAAATGGCTTCGACCTCTGTCAGGAGATCAAAAGTCATCCCGACCTCGGGACAACCTCCGTATTACTACTTCCCGGCGCTTTTGAAGAGTTCGATGAAGCCAGGGCAGTGGAGGTCTGTGCTGACGGCTGGCTGACCAAACCTTTTGAATCCCAGGCGCTGATTGACAAAGTATCAGCTCTGTTTGAGATGCCACCCTTACGTCTAGCTGTTGCTGCCGCAGATAGCGATGTTGCCGATGACAGCCAGGAAGTAGATGATTTTGAAGCCCAGTTAGCGGCTTCTGATGCCGAAACCTCCTTTACCACCGAAGAGGATGTCTCATTCGATCTGGAAGAGCCCGTTGCTGATCTTGCTGCTGACGAGGTTGAGACCGCTGAAACCAGCGAAGATGCTGATGGTGAGTTGTGGGACGAGGTTTCTTTTGAGGAAGAAGATCTCAAACCACAGGAGTTGCTTGCCGCCAGTGATCAGGATGAAGAGGAATCGGCTGACTATTCCCCTGACGGGAGTGATTTGCCAGAACCAGCCCAGGGGCTGGCCCCCGAGCAGCTTGCCCCTTATGTTTCCTCTCCTGGCCCTGATACACCATCAGAAGAACCGGCTGTGCCGGAATTTGAGCTGCCAGCTGATGAAACGAAAGAAGATTTTGAATTCTCAAGCGACCAACCAGTCAGCGATGAAACTGTCGAAGCAGAAGAATCTGCCTTCGGCGAATTTTCTGAAAAGGATGAGTCAGCTGCAGCGTTCGAATTTGAGACTCAAAATACTCCCGAAACTGACCATATTATTGCCGGCCCAACAGTTGACGAGGACGACGAGCTGGAGTTGATGGAGGAGGATCTTGACCAGGAGGAAGAGCTGATCGAGGATTCCGCAACCTTTATTGATCTGACAGAGGCCGAAGAAGAGGCGGTGGATCATGTTTCTACTGATGCTGAAGCTTTCACTTTTGAGACAGATGATGACACCGATGATGATCAGATCCTTGATCTGACCGAAAGTGACGTGCTTGAGGAAGATGCTGCTGCTGTGGTTGCTGCACCTCGTGAAACGTCGGTATATGAAGCCTCAATCCAGGAACATGACAATCTTTTCGTTGCGCCACAGAATCAGCCCGATGATGAAGACGCTGCAGTCCAGGGATCATTCGGCAGGCGTGATGACAACCTCTTCACTGATGCAGACGAGAGTATAGCAGCCACTGACAGCGGTGAAGAACCCGTTATGAGTACTACCCACGATTATGAGGCTGAGTTTGATGAATCAGGTTTGGTTGAGGTCGAATCTGAGGAAATGGCTGAATCTGAGGAAATGGCTGAATCTGAGGA
>RRYU01018705.1_pt1 | contig 17344 bp, 18 predicted proteins | sample 2162651 | NCBI WGS metagenome assembly RRYU01 (sample SAMN10267283, study PRJNA491782) | microbial mat metagenome | isolation source: biomat in the production well | place: Japan: Minami-Kanto gas field, natural gas well KTG3 | collected 2017-06 | reverse complement strand
GGCGCTGCGTGATCGTCGTTTCACAAACCGGCAAGGCGTAATCGTCTAGCGCAGTTCGCACGTCGCTGCCCAGCCGGGTTCCTTCCACGATCCGGGAAACCACAAAACCAGCGCGTGGCGATCCGTCCGTGACCTCCTGCCGCGCCTTGATGAACTCGACAAGATCGGATGCGGCCCAGATGTCATAGGGTGACGGCTGAACCGGTATCAGAACAAAGTCGCTGACCTTGATACAGGCTGCGATCATGTCCTCCAGCTTCGCCGCACCGTCGATCACCACATGGTCGTAGTTTGCCGCCATACTGGCGAGTGTTTTGACGTTGTTGGGACGGTCCAGCGCGACCAGCTCAATAGGGTTGTCTTCGCTGGCTGCGTGCCAGTCACGAGCGCTGCCCTGGGGGTCGCTGTCCACGATCAGAACGGAATGGCCCAGCTCATGCAGCGATCTGGCCAAATTGGTGCTAATCGTGGTTTTGCCGCTGCCACCTTTGGGGTTCAAGACGGAAATTATGCTCATTGCCCTGCCTCATTTGTGTATTTACTCAAAAGTGTAACTGAGTATTTGAGGCGCGGCAAGTTTGGTGTGATCTGATGTCATGCAGACATAGGCAAGGAAGCGAGTGACAGGCAAGCAACTCTTTTACTCAAAAACTCATTTGAGTAAACCATAGGGGACTCAGCTCGAATGCTGTGAACTTGCTATAGCTACCCCTGTCGCGCCCTGACCTCCTCAATAAAATCACCGACAGACCAGAGCCAGCCGCGCTGCGCATCGGTGTAGCTGTCCTGAACAAGGGAGGGGACCACGAGCTGAAGGCTGGACGCCTCCATCTGGTCTGTCTGCGGCTCTGAAATCCCCGGCTCCAGTGTCAGAAGGTGCTTGCGGTTGATCTTCTCGGCCTCCGCCAGAACTTGCCGCCAGCGATCCTTGCAAGTGGACTTGGCCCCCAACATCGTCAGGCGGGCGTCTCCACCGGCCGGAGCCGCTTGATAGGTCTCCAGATCGGGGAACAGGAAATCCGGCTTGTGCTTGTGTTCCGTGATCGCGCCCCGGACGTGCCGGATGTCATGCGCCCTGAGAACAGCGGCCATGTGGTTCTCCAGCGAATGCCCCATGCGGGATTTGCGCCGGTTCTGGACGCTCAGTGAGAAACTGATGAAGCCGTCCACGTCCGTGCCGTCCGCGCTGGTGAACCCCGCCTCGATCCGCGACGATACGACCCTGCGCTCAAGCCGCCGGAACAGGGCTTCCTCGTGGTCCAACCACGCGATGAGCGCCGCGTCCGGGTCATCCTCGGCGCGGACCTCGGGCAGGGTCAGGCGGGCAAGGTCGGAGAACTCGGCCGTCTCCGGAAGGTTGTGCCCGAATTCTCGATGATGCTGTCCAGCTTGTCGGCTTCCGGCTCATCGAACTCGACACCAATCTCGTCCAGAATGAAGCGGGCCGCGAAGTCCAGCTCCGGCTCTTCCTCGGAGAACTCGCGGGACACGAACGACTTGCCCTCGGGGCGCAGACCGAACAGCCAGAAAAGCTGCTGTTCACTGGTGGACCCCTCCGGAGCCACGATGAACCACAGGACGCCGCTCTGGTCCCTGGCAAGAAAGAGAATGTCACCCTCGCGCATGGCCTCCGTGACGGGGTTGGAGGGGTAGTAGAGCCGCCACTCGGCCGCGCGGGGCTTGTTGAGGCGGGCGTCGTAGTGTGTGGCCCAGCTCTCCTCAATGATGCCGTCCTGATCTCCGCCAAGCCAGATGTAGATTGCCGGGAACTTCTGCTGATGCGTCTCGCCCAGAAAGTCGTCCCGCATCTTCTTCGTCGTGCCAACCTCGTGTTGGTTGGATGTCTTCGGCTCGGCGTCCACGGCGGACAGGCGTTTTACCCCGACGCCCTCGAAATAGTCAGACAGTTGCCCGCGCTGTATCACCGCTCACCTCCAGTGTTTTTATATCCGATTTCAACCATATGGAGCATTGATCGACAACGCTGTCGAAGGGCAGGCGGGTCTTTCCCTTCAGGGCGCACTCCCAGACCGTGCCGATGCGCCAGCCCGCTTCGGCCAGGGCCTGATGCTGCCGCCGGTCGCGCTCGATGTTCGTCCCGATCTTGTCGCGCCAGAAATCCTCGCGGCTCTTCGGCCAGCGGAACAGGTGGCAGTCGTGCCCGTGCCAGAAACAGCCGTGAACGAAGATCACCGCGCCCCGGCCGGTGAAGACAAGATCGGGCCTGCCGGGCAGGTCCTTGCGGTGCAGTCGGAAGCGGAATCCGCGCCTGTGGAGTGCGGAGCGGATCGCCAGCTCGGGTCTGGTGTTCTTGCCTTTGACAGCGGCCATCATCCGGCTTCGGACGGCGCTGGAAACGGTGTCGGCAGGCATTACGCGTTCGCCAGTGATGCCTCCAGCATTTCCAGATGTTCGGCTGGCATGTCGCTGGCGGCGTAGGCGCGTCTTTCGTCCAGTGGCAGTGGGGGCTGGATGGCGGCAGGAACATCCCGCCCGTCCAGCTCCATCGCCTCCGCGATTCGTGTCTGCATGAGCTGCGCGACCGCGTTCACGACCGGTACGACAACCGCATTGCCGAACTGGCGGTAGGCCTGCGTATCGGATACGGGGATTTTCCAGTCTGTTTGCCGGGGTTTCTCGAACCCCATCAGGCGTGCGCATTCGCGCGGTGTCAGACGGCGCGGCCGGTTGTCCTTCTGCTCAATCAGGATTTCGGAGCCGTCCTTGTAGTAGCGGGCGGACAGGGTGCGGGCCACGTCCTTCGGCCCGAACAGCGAAAACCCGAAGCCGTTTCCGGCGCTGCGGTGCTTTTCCTTATAGCCCTGAAGGTAATTCCACATGTGTTCGGTGAGCGTGTATTTCGGATCAACGTCCCTATCGAGGATCGCACCAAGCGTCGGGCCGTCGCCCTCCGGCACGGCGAGCTGATCGAAGTCGAACTCGACGCTGTGATCCTTGAAACCGACGATGAAGATGCGCTCACGCTTCTGCGGCACCCAGGGTGTCGAACTGATGACCCTGTGGAAGACACGGTAGCCCAGCTCCTTCTCCAGTACATGGATGATCGTGGCGAAGGTCTTGCCGCCGTCATGACGCTCAAGGTTCTTCACGTTCTCCAGCAGGAAGGCGGGGGGGCGGTGATGGTCGATGATCTTGGCCAGATCATAGAACAGTGTTCCCTGTGTGTCGCACAGGAAGCCGTGTGGACGGCCAAGGGCGTTCTTCTTGCTGACACCCGCAATCGAGAACGGCTGGCACGGGAAACCGGCCAACAGCACGTCATGGGCCGGGATTGTCTCCGGTGCATCCGCGTAGGGCCGCACATCCTCGGCGAAGACGTGTTCGCTGTTCGCTGGTTCGGGGAAATTGGCGCTGTAGGTCTCCCGGCTGAACCGGTCCCACTCGGCCGTGAATACGCACCGCCCGCCGATGGCCTCGAAGGGCAGGCGCAGACCGCCTATTCCCGCAAAAAGGTCGATGAACCGGAAACCCTCGGGGCGCTCACCCGTGCAGCGCGCATAGGCTGTCTGTCGCAGCTTCTCCAGCCGGAGCTGGTCGATCCGCTTGCCTTCGCCCTTCATGTTGCGGCGGATCGTGCGGTCGCTCACGCCCAGAAGCTCGGCTGCAGTGTCGATGTCGAGGCCCGCCCGTTCCATCAGTTCCGCAAATTCCGTCCGTGGATGCGCGTTCATGTGCCTGCCCCTGCTCTGTGTTGGTTATTGACAATATGTCATAATCTGTCCCAGCATGTTTGGGAACCCTGTTTCTGCTATTTGTTCATATTTTGTTCCAATGCGGCGTTAAACGCGAACCAAACAGGAAGACGACATTTTTCCTCAGATGCGATCCCACGCCACCTCGGTGGCAAGATACTCGCGGATCACTGAGCGGACGACGAACTGGTCCTGGTCCATTACCGCGAAACGATATACATTTGGCTGCACCACTACCCAGCCGTCCGGCCTCATATCGTCACCGGTGACAAGCCGTGTCATTAAGCGGCTACCGACTTCCGGCCACCCGGCCCCGTAGTCGATAGTCTCGAAGCTCGCCAACATGTCCGGGGGCAGGGTGGGGATCGGCTGGATCGCGACACGCGCCGGTTCACCCTCCGCTGGCTGCCCATGCTCGAACAGGACATGGCCACGGGCATTCTTTACGACGACATTCTGAATTCGGCCCAGGTCCGGGACAAAAGTGACCTGATCTTTTCCGTCCGCATCTTTGACGACCTCAAGCTGGGACTCGATCTCGTCCTGAAGGCGATAGTTACTGTCCAGTATCTTCTCGGCCCGCTCGACAACCTGCTGATCCGGGTCTGTGTTTCCCGCGAGGACAGCCCCTAGGAATGCCGTGAAATACTCTTCGTCGTTGGAGAACGAGGTGTTGCACGGCTTGCAAATGCGGACCGTCGGCAGGTTGTCCGGGAAAGGACGGTCCAGAATTGTCCGCGAGGGCACGTGGTCAAGGTTGCTTTCGACACTGCCTAGAGAAACCCCGCAATGGATGCACCCACCCTTGTGCCGATCGTCGGCATAGTCCCTCATTCCCTTCATCAATGGCCTCCGCCTACTTTCGAAATCTACGGGTCCGTATACAAATCTCCGTTTACGACCCTGCGGGATCGGGAGGTACGAAGTCATCGATGGAGCGAAAGACTTCCCAAAGCCGATCGGTCTTTTTGTGCGCTTCGAGGTAGTCCGCATAGGACTTCTGTGCGCTGTCCACGAGTTGATCATAGAACACCAGTCGGGCGTCTACCGCATCCAGCGCGTCGTGTACTTCCTGCGGACCGTCGGGACCCTGCCATTCGGGCGGCGGCTTTCCGACGAGACATATTATCTGAATCGGCCAGTTCGAGTAGTCGCTTTGAGCGATGATTTTTTTGACGCCGGTACGGTATTTTCTGACCTGTTTGGTCAGAGTATCGACAGGGGTCGCTATCGACGCTCTTTTGAGTTCGATGATGACATGTGATCCTGAAGCCGTCCGATAGGCGATGTCGATACGGCCCTTCTTCTCGTCGTCGGAAAGTTTCTCCGTATCACTGTCAAGGAACGTCGCGATCTTCGTTTCGAGGTGTTCGGTCCCTTTGGCACGTTCCCATGATGGGTCAATGAGCCAAAGATGGTCGAAGACGTGTTCCTGAAGGATTTTTTCCTTCACGTCCTGCTTCATCATTTCCTGAAGCTTCCGAACGACGCCAAGTCGCAGGTTCACGATCTGCCCGTAGTAGCTCAATTCGAGGCTGTCGATGTCGCGGAAGATCGGGAGGATGGCGGTGATACCGTCAGCAGTGATGTTGTCCAGCCGATCGAGCTGCTCGCGCTGACGGTAGCTCTCGAAGGCAAGGATAGACGCCTTCAACAGCTCTTTCCGGTCGGTATCCTTGTCGGACCGTATTTCATTGAGCCGCCCTACCCATCTCTGGGCTTTCTTTTTCGTATCGCCCGTCAGGCCGTCCAACCATGCGGCCACCGCCGGAACGCTGCGGGCGAACTTTGTGCCATCCTCGTTCCGGAGGTCTGTCCACTGCCCCGCGATATGACGCAGCTCGGCGAGAACAGCGCTGCGGAGTTTCTGATACCGCGGATCGTCCTGCTTGAGTGACTGGCGACTGCTGGTCGCGATGTCGGCTTCCTCGTCCAAGTCAAGCTCATCGCAGTGAAGCTCCCCAATCACGTAATCAGCGTAGATTTCTTTCTGAGCAAAATCGTCCAGAATATCTTCCTGTGCGAGCTTGCCGCGCATGAAAAGGGCGATGCGGTTGAGGTTGTCACCCTCCTCGTCCTTCAGTTGCGCCGGACGTTCTACAGTGCCGATCCAACCACGCAATGACAGGTTCGCATCAGCGAGCGAAACTGCGACAGCCGCACTACGGTCAACAGCAGGTCTTTTCACGTTTTTCGCCAGTTCGACCGTTTCCGTTTGATCGCCGTACACCCAGAGATATTCCAGTGCGCCGTGATAACCGCGATCTTCGGCGGTGATTTCCTTACCGTTGACCTGAACCGTGAAACCGTTCTTCGGACCAATTATGGAAAAGCGTCGCGCGACCCGACGACGGAGACCGGCGTCCGTCATCTTGGTCATGTTTCGAACCAAGCCGGAAAGTATGATGCGCGTGCCGCCCGGATGGCCCTGTGGCCACTCCGAGATTTCCTCCGGCTCATAGAGTTCGCTACCGTCAGCCTCGATCTTCTGCCGAATGGCGTCCCGGTCCATCCTGAATGCTGTGCGCTCGCCATCCCGTTCTGTGTAGACCTCGACAGTTTCCGCGATCGAGAACGTCGAGAGCTTTCCGATACCTTTGCGACCCATCGGCCGTCTGCCCTTCGGCGTTTCATCACCTAAGGCGCTTCGGCGTCGGAAACCTACTGTCAGGAACCGGTCAATCACCTCGTCGCGTGTCATTCCGGTACCATCATCGTCTATTGTGATGACGCCAGCTGCCTTATCCAGATGAACATCCACCTTGGCCGCATCGGCGTCCCAGGCATTCGCAACGACCTCCGACAGCACCGCCGGGACATTGCTGTAAAGGTTCATGCCAAGGTGTTCGAGCGCGTTCAGACTGATCCGCATTGCCAGTTTGCGGGATGAAGTCATGACTTCTGCTCCAGATAGGCACGAACGGACTTTGCAATGGCCCGGGCGAGGGGCACCGGCACGGCGTTCCCGATCATCCGCCCGACCCGAGAAGTCGAAATCGGCTCACCATCGGGAACGAAGGAATAGTCTTGGGGAAACCCCTGAAGCATCGCTCCCTCACGCAATGAAAGGGCGCGATCCTGTTCGGGATGGCCGAATCGGCCATTCCCGAACCCGTAGAATTGGGTGGTGATTGTGGGCGACGGCTTTGCCGCTTCCATTCGACCATAGACCGCGGAGTAACCGCGGCCTCGCTCGTCCCTATGGCACTTCGCTATCAACTCTTCCGGCCAGTCCCTCCAGGTACCACCCGGTCGTGAAGCCTTGATGCGCCTGCGGTTGAGATCGCTCAGGCTGCTTGCACAATGTAGCGGGTCGGCATGATCCGCCTGTCCGGCCTCCAACGCCGGAAGACAGCCAATCTCGTCCAGCACCGTTCGATGGCATCCTGCGTGGGTGGGCATGGGTAATTCAGGAGCATGGTCCTTCGCCGCTATGAGCACGAGGCGAGAGCGTGTTTGGGCTAGCCCGAAATCGGGTCCGTAAAGAACATCGAAGACAGTAGCGTATCCGGCAGACCTCAAGGTCTCCACGAAGTTCTGAAAAACCGTTCCGCCCCGAAAATTCAACAGTCGCGGCACGTTCTCCATCGACACAATATCGGGTTCAGTGGCAACGATCAGTTTCCCGAAGTGCTCAAGAAGCTGCCAGTTAGGGTCCTCGTTCTTCTGATTGTACGAGGAAAACGGCTGACAGGGTGCACAGCCAACCAAAACCTTTGGATACCCATTGATGAAGAGTTCAGAGACATCTTCGGCGGTCAAAGAAGCGACATCCCGGCGAAGAAAGGGTGCGTCCAGATTGGAGGTATAGGGATGCCTGCACGCCTCATCGACGTCGATCCCGGCAACGATATCGAAGCCCTCTTGCTGAAAACCAAAAGACAGGCCCCCGGCACCGCAGAAGACGTCCACAACGGAAGCTATCGGAGTGGAGGTGTTCATTGCCCGGCCGCCTTACGCCGGTCGATCAGCTCCGACTCATCCAGAGGCAATCCGGCATCCCGCAAGGAGCGGAGGATGAGCGACCTGATTGTCTCGTCCCGCTCGACCGCCAAAGCCCTGATGGCCTTTTTTATGCTTGGGGAAACCATGATCTGTAAGGGCTCCTCATCTGCCTTGCGAGTCATGGGATCGCTCCTTAGATAATGACCTAATGATATCATGTCTTGATGAACATTCAATGCTAATCTCACCATCCAAGTCATTGGCTTGACGAAGTTTATGCTCGTCGGATCGTTTTCACACTGACGCGGAAGAGCTGCGCGATTTCAGGCAGGGGGCGCAGCTCCTCGTCGCGCATCCGACACACTTCGATCTTTTGGGCTGGCGACAGGGCAGGGGGCCTGCCTCCGATCCGGCCCCGCTTGCGCGCGGCCGCAAGGCCTTCCCTGGTCCGTTCCGATATCCGCTCGCGCTCGAACTGGGCAATGGAAGCGAAGACGTGGAAGATCAGTCGCCCGGCCGGGGTCGTCGTGTCGATGTCCTCGGCCAAAGATCGGAAACCCGCACCCTGATCACGGATCGCTTCCACGATCTCCAGCAGGTCTTTCAGTGACCGGGACAAGCGGTCGTATTTGGTCACGACTACAACGTCGCCATCACGCAGCTGCTCGATCATACGGTCCAGCTCCGGTCGCGAGCGGGACGATCCTGTGATTTTGTCTGCAAAGATGCGCTCCGCGCCGGCGGCTGTCAGGGCATCCTGCTGCGCATCAAGGAGCTGGTCGTCGGTGGAGACGCGGGCATACCCAAGGATCAAGACAAAAACCTCCCTAAACCAGGTCGGTTTTGTCCCAAGGTTTTGGCCCGGTCAAGGCTCTGATTTCCCTTGGAGTAGCGGAGTGGGACTAAATGGACCGTTTATGGCAAGGACGTGACAAACACGCGCAGCTTTTCCAAGAGACGTCATGAATTGGTGAAGCTGAGTTCAAAACGGAATGTCATCATCAATGCTACTGGGGCTACTGATAGGGTTTGGCTTTCTATCTGGGGTTGTGGACAAAGAGCTATCTCCAGTGTTCGTTAAACCGGTTAACTGCCCGCCAATAGCGTTCACAACAATTTCTGTACTATACCTGTCAGCTCCACTTTGATCCTGCCATTTCCGGGTTTGGACCCGTCCTTCGACATATACCTTGTCGCCCTTTCGTAAATAATTCTCGGCGTATCGCGCGGCGTTCTGATCAAATACGCTTACTGTGTGCCATTCAGTTCGTTCGCGCTTCTCTCCCGAGGTTCGGTCTGTCCATTGCTCACTCGTAGCCACACGAAGATTTGCGACCTTTTGACCGCTTGGTAGATCTCTGATCTCAGGATCCATTCCAATGTTGCCGACTATGACGGCCTTGTTGACGCTCCCAGCCATTATTGGTTCTCCAACCGCTGACTTCATATTTTAAGTTTTGTATTCGACAACTCACTCCTGCGTCTCAGGGTCGAGTTCGAGCGCAACAGCCCCGGCAAGTCCTCGCACTGCTTCGACAGCACGGATGTCCTAATTCTTGAGCATCCCATTATTCATACTCAAACTCCACACACAAAGTCACCGCCATCGGATCTTGTCATGATCAACGCCCTGAAATACGCGACCCAACACACTTTCTGAATCTGTGAGATGAATGATTAGGTGATCCATGCTTCTCGTGAGGGGGATCATCAGCCAGTTCAAAGCATAGACACGACGCTCGGCTACCAGCTTTTCCTCAAAAGCCGCCTTCGAGAAAAGAAATCCTAAGTCCGTTTTGAGATCATCGCGCAACCCATCAATATCGATATCCGGTTTAGCGGTGACATGATCATAGAACTGGTCCAACCCCATACATAGTGTCGTCCATCCCTCCATGCCACGGCAACTTTGGTACAGAACAGCTCGCAGAGAACTCTGACGGCTGGGATATTCGCGGTTCTTTCGCGTTTCCCAATCGTAGCCCCTCCAATAGTCTCCGTGCAATTTTTCTTGGGCCCGTTCAAACAAGTTGCAGTAATTTGTCCCTGGTGTCGCGTCCTTTGGCGGAAGACACATCAACGCATCCACAGGGCGCATCTCCGGCTGGGTCACCAAATCTTCCCCTAGCAGGTCCAAAGCGCGCTGGATCGCACGATATGGCTGCGGTTCCACAAGAACGGTAATACGCCCACCCGCCATAGCTTGATCGGGCTCAACATCCCAATCCGGCACCTCCAGCGCACGCGCGACATCATTGATCGTGTCGCAAGTCGCGGCCTTCGTACGTCGAGATGTGCGAAGGGGTACGATCCGGTTCTTGGAAATATCTCCGCGATCCCAATCGCAACGGGATCGGTCTACGAATTGATCCACTCCATCAGCCACGATAACGCGCCCCGGACCAAAGACATCATACATCAGATCGCGATGATCAGTGGTCCAATCCTGTCCCTCATCGACCAGAAGATAGTCATAGGGTGGAGGGAACTTCTCTCGGTAAACGCTGATGTCTGACCAGGTCTCGCTCTTCGCCTGGTCTTGGGTACAGTGGCACTTCTTTCCAGAAACCTTGTTGGCACAGCATGGCACCGCCTCCTTCAGAAAGGGGTCCGGATGCCGCAAGGCACGAAGGAACAGCGCCTCACGCTCCTCCAGCTCGACGTATAGCTTGCTTACTCTACTGACTGCATCTCGGCCAAAGGCCAAGCCGAACAACTCATGCATAAGCATCCAACGTGTCTCCACCTCAGGCACAGGAGAAATGTCCTCGTGACGATCACGAATGATCGTCATAGCCCGAGCCATGTCCGAGATCAGGCCGTGATTATAAGTCACGATCCGCGTTCTCTCTTCTTGTCTGGCCAGATGGATGGCCATCTGAATCAGCGCAAAGGTCTTTCCCGTGCCAGCTCGACCACGGAACATTAAAAGCCCACTTCCCATTTTCCGGATATAGGCCTGCTTGTCCGCGTCAAACCGTTTTTGGGTCAGCGCGTTAACTCGCCGCAAATCAAGTCGAGTAGGCTCTACTCTGTCCGTTAATGCCTTCACCAGACTTTCGTAGCTGTGGTGCTTACCGTCCTGGTAAGCAGGAACAAGAGTCTGAACCTTGCGCTGCGCAGGATTCACCTCGAAACCATCAATCAACCGAGCCCAAGTCAAATCCGCGCGAAAGATACCCGAGCGTCCATTCGGCAGTTCGGGAAGAGCGTCCGAGGGGACGCGAGGCAACCAAAGCACAGATTGCACATATGTCTTGTTGCGCCGTGCTTTGCCCGCATACGAAAACTGCTGGAAATCTTTTAGTGCCCAAACCTGCGCATCCGCCTGCGAGGTCGCATCATGCCATCCATCGTCATACTTGACCTCCAAATGCGTTCCATGAAGTCGTACATCGTCAGGAGAGTGATTTTTGATCTCGACGCAGGCCACAAAAGACTGCACCGGAACACCTTCAGTCGTGCAAAACATCTCTTTCGCTGCTCGATTGTCTTCAAACACCAGTACACAATCGATTTCACGACCTTTTGCGAATACTTGGGGAACAATAGCAAGCCGTACCCTCGGGTCATCTAAGTCTGGTGCGCTAAGTTCCAAACTGCGTTTCAAACGTTCTGCATTCATGGATTCCGAGGTCTTCTCGGGGCCAAGTATTTCAATCGTCATTTCACTCTGCCTCTAGCCTCGAAATGTTGTTGCCAGCCCCTGCCTCAACTTTCCATGATCCGCCAAAGGCGGATGGATCACTCTCTTACTCATGAGAAGCGCGCTTAGATTCTTCTTTTGGGGCGAAAAGCTTGTTTCTAATTTGCTTTTCAAATCCGTTCTCCACCTCGATCACATCCGCTTTCAGCAAGATGTCCAATGCACATCCAGGCTGAAGCATCTGGCTTTGTTTCAGCGCTTCTTCTGCTGCATCCAAGATCGCACCGGCATGCGTGGCCGAAGAAACCGCGTATGCAGCCAACCGCGATGAGAGTTCCTCGGCAACCACCGCAGAAGGCGTCTTTCCAGAAAGAGCTGAAACAAGGTCGAGCATTGATGCGACCTTCTCGCCTGGGCGCACATTGACCATCGTGTAGTCCTCTGCTCGGATTTCGGCCTGCGTCTCTCCGATCTCCTCGATCATCTTTGACAGGATGCCACGGCTCATTTTTTTATTCCTTTCAGCTTGTTCCTGAGACCGATGAATGCCTCGCTGTTAAACTGGTTTTCAGGAGCGCCTGGATGATCGCTAGGCTGTTGCTCATTTCGATTATTGAACTCCAAAATATTGCGCAAAATGTGGTGGAAGTCTGATCCAAGCGCATCAAGAATCCACGACTGCGCAAGGTCGTCGTAATTGGCCTGTTTGTCAGCGGTCACCGCTAGGAGCGCCCGTGCGTCATCATCCTGAACGCTCATCAGCTCATCGCGCAGGAAATCATGGAGAAGCCTGTTGATCAGCACTGACCGGGATACGCCTTCCTGTTCGGCCAGTGCATCGAACAATAGGATGTCATGCTGCTTGATCCGGATATTGAACTTCCGGTCACTCTTGGGCTTTCCAGAAACACTCTGATCAGAGGCTTCTGGAAACATCTCTGGCTTAACCCGTAACGTGAACTCTCCGTCCAGCACCGAACCTCGCTGAACGGAAAAGGACCTGACGTTCTGATCACTCATGACCGCACCCTCTTTGTGTTCGGATAGACCGTGATCAAGGTATCGCCATCCACAACAACCGACGCACCACCTCGCCTTGCGAGCCGCTCAAGCATTTTTAGCTCATCACGCTTCTTCCGAAGCAAAGGTTCGATAGCCCTCTTTGGCAGTTCGAGACGGTCGCCCCGAGCGTTCCACTCCCCTGCCTCCAGAATAGTCCCAACCATTTCTTCAGAGATGCCGCGCTGGCGCATCCGGTCTTCCATATGCCTTGTATGCATGCTCAATCTCCTTAGCCAAACATTCCTACTTCAATACTAGCCGATAGTTGGCTTTGTCAACATATTTTTTTGTGGCTACCTGTCTGGCGCTAGGCAGTCTCTCACCAAAACGGCGATTGCCGGGCATCGCATGCCCGTCCGCGCGAAGCGCCGGGCCTGTCGGCGGGTGGCCACTAGGCTGCCCGCCGACAGGTCACCCTGAAACCGCCCACACCCACGATCACGCCAGAACGCAAAAGGCCCCCGCCTCTGACGGGGGCCTCGATCATTGCAGCGGTGCGGGCTGCTACTCTGCGGCCATCCGGTCGGCCTGCGCAGTGCGGGCCATGATGTAATCCACGGCCTTCTGCGCCTCGGACGCGGCACGGAAAATCGCGCGGCTGTCTTCCTTCATCGCCTCAAGCCATCCTTCAACATAGGCCGCGCTCTGGTCGAATTCAGGCTCCACCCCGATCTGTGCGCAAAGCATGCAGTTGCCAATCTCCGCGACCAGCTCCTCGAACGCGTAGGCCTTGCGCTCATTGAACCGGCCCAAACGGTCCAGCCGCTTTGTCGCGCCTGTCCAGTGGATTGTCTCATGGGCCAAGGTCCCAAAATACCCAGCCGCCCGATAGAATGTGCCAATCGGCGGCATATGAATGCGGTCGGTCTTGATGTTGTAGTAGGCCCGCGGTTCCTCGGTCACGTCGATCTGCGCGCCGGTCGCGGCAAAGAACGTCTCCAGCTCGGGGTCGGCCACGGTGCCAAGATCGCGCGGCGGATCGGGCAGGATGTAGAATTCAGCGGGCAAGCCCTCGATCTGGTCGGCGTTGAACACGCGGTAAGCCTTCGCATAGGGAATCTGGCGTTCCTCGCCATTCTCGTCCTCGCGCTCGACGGTGCCGTATTTCACGACGGTTGCGGATTTCTCGCCCTTGCGGACATGGCCCCCAAGCTGCTTGGCCTGATTGAACGTCATCCAGCGGGCTGAACTGTAATCCTTGTTCATCGCCGTGGCCCAAAGCATCAGGATATTGATCCCGCGATAGGCTTCACCATTGAACCGTTCCGGCAGGCTGACCGATACCCCGCCACCGGTCCACGGCTTGCGCCAGGGCGGTGTTCCCGCCTCGATCTGCGCGATGATCTGGTTGGTGACATGGGAATAAACGTCAAACTTCTCTGCGGTCATTTGTGACCCTCCTTCGAGTGACGCGGGCCGGGTCTCTTCCCCTTTCCGCCGATGGGCGGGCCTTCCTGTTCTGATCTTTGGAATGCCCATGCATTCCGAAGGGCAGAGCAGGTAAGGGCAAAGCCCGTCCTGCGGCCTGGCAAGGCCGTGACAACCGGGTGGAGGGCGTGAATTTGGGAGGGAACCGCGCGCCTGCGCGTGGGAGGAACCGGAATTCTCGACCGGAACCGACGCCACAGGCGGCGCTCGCCGGTTTTCTCGGACTCGCCGGGATGGCAGGCGGATCAACAGGATTTGGAAACTGTCAGGGTTGGGGTGAGAGGGCGTCAGCCCGTCGATCCCCTGTCCTGTCTATCGCTCAAAGCGAGACCGGCGCACGCCGGGATCACCGGGCTATATCGACTTTATTGGCTTGAACCGAAGCGAAGGGCGGTCATAATATTTTCAAAGTCTTAGGGCGCTGATCCTGAACAGGAGTTTCATATGACAGCCGATGTACTAGGGCCAGACAACGCATTTTGGATTGATGGCGAATGGCTTGGCTGGGATAGCATTATCGATCCAGAAGAAACCAAATTCAGCCGCCTCGCTGAACTTGAGCGCGAGGCCGAACTGCGCCTCAAATATCCGAACGCTGATCCAACTTTGGTTCCATACTTTCAGGACCTTTTGACGCTTGCAGAGGCCTATTTCTGTGACACTGGACAGCACCTCAACGTTTATGGCGACATAGGTGAGCTTTTCGGGGCAATCATGTATGGAATCAAACTTCACAAGAACCATGCCCAAGGCTCCGATGGTAGATTGGGAAACGACTTCGTTGAAATCAAAACAATCTCGCCGATCAACAGCAAAGAAAAAACCAGTGTGCGTCTCGACAGGCACTTCAGCAAATTGCTCATTGTGAAGATAGACGACAACTTTGAAGTTTCGGGACGTCTCGTTAAGCGGGCCAACTTGCCCAAAAGAGCGGGCAACAATCTCCGGCTATCATGGGCAAACATGCCTAGCGCTAACTGATCTCGTAATTTCTTACATGATCGGCTTGGTCTTTCCATCGAACGGAATGACACACCCGCCATCGTCGCAGCCGGGAACGTTCTCAAAATGCACGCAGTTTCAATAATATACTATTGAACGACTTACTGGATTCCGCCACAAAGAGACCATCTCTCCTTTTCTCAGTGTATGCGATGAACCAAACGACTGACCTCGAACTAAACATGACCACCGAACAGGGCCTTCGGGCGCTTGCCGAGGAGGGACACACGGTCGAAGTGCTGTGCAAAGCCGATCCTGAACGCAAGGGACCAAGCTGGTACGGCCTGTGGATCATGCGGACGGTCGGAAACGGCGGACAGGAAAAAATCCTTGTCACCGCCAGGACGCGCCTGACGCAGAATGCAATCAAGGTTCGCGAGTTCAAGACTGCGACCGGTGTGATCTCATTTCTTGTTGGTGTCGGGTTCTCTCAGGCGAGCATTCCCATGAAGAATGGGGAAACGACCTCTCATCGCCTCGTCAGTGACTGAGACCTGGATCACGGTCGATGTCACGATCCTTCTCGACCTCCTTCTCCCGGTCGCGCTCGTCCTCGATCTCCAGCCGTTCGCGCGGCTTGTTCAGCACGTCCTTAAGCCGTTCATTGACGGACGGCTTGCGATCCTCGCGCTCGATGTCCTCGTAACGGCCCTGCCTTTGACGCTGGGCCGGGGTCCGCGACGGTCTCGCGGCCTCGTCGTCAAGGTCATTTTCGCTGTACCCGTCCAGCTTGTGAACCGCCGCCTGGCCGTCGCGCCCGGCGTCCTTCTCCATGATTTCCTTCAGACGCTCCCGCGCATAATTGCGACCTTCCGGCTTTGGCGTGTCGTCCTGGTCCCGTGACCGGCCCACGACCTGCGACAACCGCTTACGGATATCGTCCGACGTGCGCCCGTCACGTTCTTTCGACGTCGCGGCCCTGAGCGCCGCCAGACCGGCGGAAACACGGCCCTGCCCCGCCTCGCGCTCAATGCCGTAGGTCTCCCGCGCGATATCCAGCCGCTCACGCATTTCGCGGAAGGCGGCACGAGCCTGGCGGGCGGCATGGACCACGGCCCCGCGCTCGGTGACCGGGACGTATTCCCGGCCCTGACGCTCGGCCACAGCTTTCGCGCGCCGCTCCATGGAATTAGCCGCTGGCCCCAGCTTCAGCTCGGGGTCGCGGTCCAGCTCCTCGGCAGACAGCTTGTCACCGCGATCCAGCGCCGTCTCGCGCTGCTTCTCAAGCGACCGGTGATCGACGCGCTCGACTTCCCCGACACGCTCCAGCGCCCGGTTCTGCAACTCGGCCCAGAGGCCGCGCATCTGCTCGATCTCGACGCCGCCGGTCTTCGCGGAGTCGAGCACGCGGGTTTTGGTGGTGAAGCCCCCGGCTTCCAGCTTGCGGGTGGAGGTCAGGACGTGGGCGTGGTGGTTGCGCTGATCGCCTTCGCGGTGGGGCGCATGGATCGCCACATCGACGGCCACGCCATAGCGGCTGACTAGTTCCTCAGCGAACTGGCGGGTGATCTGCGACCGGTCCTCGGCGCTGATCTCGGAGGGCAGGGCCAGCTCCCACTCGCGGGCGGTGACAGAGTTGCGGCGGGTCTCGCTGGCCTCGGCCTCGTTCCAGAGGCGGGATCGGTCCTGCGCCCAATCCGGGGCGTCTTTCGGGGTCAGGATGAAGGTCTCCTCGATGCCCTGCTTGCGGGTGTAATCGTGGACGCGGCCTTCGCGCTGGCACTCGATGCGCTCCCCGACACGGTAGGCTGCCGCCGCCGTGGCAGAGCGCCCGGCGCTGCGTTTGATCGTCTTCACGGAGAGGTGGTAGCTGGCCATGCGCCCTCCCCTCGCCCGTGATACAGATGACGACAAAGCGCGCCGCTGCTGACCCCGGCCCAGGCCCGAACATGGACCACCGGGTCAGCCGTCTTTTCCCCGATGTACTGCGCCCCGCCCCGGCGCGGTGCGATAGGAAAAGACAGCCCGCTCGAAGCGAGCCAACGGCTCTCCGAGGCGCGGGCTTGCCAGTGATCTGCCCCCAGATCCCCAGCCTCATGGAGGGCGGGATATGGGGGCAGATCACTGGCGGTTTGTCGGGGGCAAACCCGGTTCGTGTCGGCACCGTTAGGTCCGACGACACGAACCTCCCGCAAGGGAGACGCCAGCGGCAGACCGGCCCCCTCCGTGGGGCATCGGGCGAGACGCTGGCGCGACATTGCGGGACGCGATCCAACCGCCAAGGTTGGCTTGGGATGGTTTGGAAGGGGCGGCGCGCCCTTCCATTTCGATGCGTCTCGCATCGAAGGGGTCTGCCATCGGCTGGGGCTTTGCCCCGGAGAGATCGCACGCAAAGCTCGGAACCGCAGGTGGAGAGTTTGCATAAGTGCGCCCTTGTCCTTTACAGGCCTACGGGTAAGCGCTATCGCTCGATCTGACAAGACCAACCTGTCCACCTGCTCTTTTCAAAGATGGAGACGCGCATTGGCAGAGACCGAACTCGAACGAGCCGAGAAACGCTACGCCCAGGCCAAGGCCCGTCTTCAGGCACTGAAGAACCGGGAAGCCA
>RRYU01003505.1_pt1 | contig 17356 bp, 15 predicted proteins | sample 2162651 | NCBI WGS metagenome assembly RRYU01 (sample SAMN10267283, study PRJNA491782) | microbial mat metagenome | isolation source: biomat in the production well | place: Japan: Minami-Kanto gas field, natural gas well KTG3 | collected 2017-06 | reverse complement strand
GCCACCCCCGAAGATCTTTTTTGTTGTTGTTTTGCGGCTTCGCCGCAAAACAACAACAAAAAGTGGGGATTGGGGCGCAGCCCCAAGGACTTTGCACATGCCCTGTAGCAGTACCTGTTCACACGTGGGGTACAACCCACGCGCATCCCCAGGTATGCACAGCCGTAGAGACGGCTCAGCAGGCCGTCTCTACCAATTTTCACCTTTGTTTCTCCTTATGGGCGACCGCGCCGCCCGTTGCCACGGCCATGTCCATTCCCCGACCCACTGGTGTTCTCAGCATTCATAATCGCCTGGTAGGCCGCAGCATCCAGGTACTGGGGCTGGTAGGTGCTGCCGGTCTGCGCTTCCCACTGGCTCACAAACGCCCGCAGGTGATTCTCCGAGCCTGCGATCAGATTCTGGAAGACCTGGGTGACATCCGCTGGGGTGGTTGCGGTGAGGTGCTGCTGGAGGTCAAGGATGTCAATCTCCTCAATCGCCGCACCGACCGCGAGTGCCTCGCTGAGTGAGATCTGTCCACGGGTCACGAGCTGGTTGTAGAGATCTTGTAGATCCGGGTTGCTAAATTCACCTGCAACCGTTGCTGCTGCCGGGTCACTCAGACCATAGCGATCAAGCAGGGTCTTAAGGGCATCCATGTGGGTCTGTTCACTGGCTGCAATGTTCTCGAAGATCGGTAGCGACCATGTTTGGCCGAGGAAGAGGTAGACATCGCGAGCAAGTTTTTCTTCCTCGCGCATGTAGATGAGGGCCTCGGCATCTTCAGCAGAGAGCGCAGTGGGCGGGGACGTGGTTGCCACCGGACGGGCGACCTGGGCGAGATCGGGCGGCGCGGATTGGGCGAAGGCATTGCCAACAAAAGGTATGGCGAGCAGGGCAATGATGATGCCGGCAATACCGGCTATGATGAAGCTGAAAGTACGTTTCATGATGGTTCTCCGCTGCATATGACCCAGAACTTCTGGGTGGGTATCGTAATAGCTCTAGGATAGCAGCGGAGTATGGAGAAGCTATGGAGTTATGGTGGAATAACGATGCTATTCTCGCTGTTCCCCAAACGCGGACGTAAAGTGGCGGCGCGCCACGCACAACCCCGCAAAGTTGGCACTGTCAGTGGGGTGCAGATCGAGATACTCGCGGATGGCCAGCAACGCCGCCTTATGGCTCAGTCCCTCTAGGTCGGCCCCGACATAGTTGTTGGTCTCTTCGGCGAGTTGCTCCAGATCAACATCGGCATCCAGGGGCATCCTGCGCGTCAGAACACCCAGAATGGCTCGCCGCACCTGGGTGTCCGGGCGCGGCATTTCAACCAGAAAATCGAAGCGACCGGGACGCTGGAGAGCCGGGTCTACCATATCAATCCGGTTGGTCGCGGCCAGCACCACCACCCCCTTGAGGGCTTCGATGCCATCCAGTTCGGTAAGCAACTGGCTCACCACCCGCTCGGTGACGCCACTGTCGCCGCCGCCACGTGGCGGGGCAATGGCGTCAATCTCATCAAAGAAGATGATACACGGGGCGGCTTGGCGCGCCTTGCGGAAGATCTCGCGCACCCCACGTTCCGACTCGCCCACCCAGCGGTTGAGCAGTTCTGGCCCCTTCACCGAGATAAAATTGGCCTCGCTCTCACGCGCCAATGCCTTGGCCAGCAGCGTCTTGCCGGTACCGGGCGGGCCATAGAGCAGCACCCCTTTGGGCGTGCGCACACCCATATGCTCAAAGGCGCGGGCGTGGCGCAACGGCCACTCCACCGCCTCGATCAGCAAGCGGCGCACATCCTCCAAGCCCCCCACATCATCCCAGGTCACATCGGGGATCTCGGTAAAGACCTCGCGGATAGCGGATGGCTCGATGTCTGCCAGTGCCGCCGCGAAGTCGTCGGGGAGAACTTCGAGCGCCATGAGTTTGTCGTAGGGAATCTGGGCCTGGCTGAAGTCAATGTCGGGCAAGAGGCGCCGTAGGGCACCCATCGCCGCCTCACGGCAGAGTGCTTGCAGATCGGCACCCACAAAGCCGTGCGTAACCCCGGCGAGCCAGTCTAGGTTGACCTCGGCAGCCAATGGCATGCCACGGGTATGGATCTCAAGGATCTCAGCGCGCCCGTCCTTATCAGGGACATTAATACTGATCTCGCGGTCGAAACGACCGGGGCGGCGCAGCGCCGGGTCGAGGCTATTGGGCAGGTTGGTCGCGGCGATGACGATCACATTGCCGCGTGATTCGAGGCCATCCATGAGCGCCAACAACTGGGCCACGACGCGCCGCTCCACTTGGCGGTCGCCACTCAGATCCTCACGTTTGGGGGCAATCGCATCAATCTCATCAATAAAGATGATCGCCGGAGCACGTTTGCGTGCATCCTCGAAGATACCGCGCAGATTAGCCTCGGAAGCCCCATAGAGCTTATCAATAATCTCCGGGCCATTGATGGTCACAAAATGGGCACTGGTCTCATTCGCCACCGCCCGCGCAATCAGAGTCTTGCCCGAACCGGGCGGACCATAGAGCAACACCCCCTTGGGCGCATCAATCCCTAGGCGATCAAAGACCTCCGGGTAGCGCAGGGGCAACTCGATCATCTCACGGATACGCCGGGTTTCGCGGCGCAGCCCGCCGATGTCCTCGTAGGTAATGGTGCCACGCACCCGTTCGCGCCCGCCCTTTTCATCAGAAACACGGATGACGGTGGTGGGACTAATCAGCACCGGGCCAGGCGGATTACTCTCCAGCACATTAAAGGTCTGGGCGCGGGTACCAAAGAGATTGACGCGCACCAGATCGCCCGCCAGCACCGGGATACCATCGAGCAACTTGGCCAGATAGCGCGCCTGCGCAGCGACCTGACTCGCACGCAGACCCTCAGTAGGAGCCAAGACCAACCCACGGGCAGGTTGGGTCTGCACGCGCTGGATCGTCACCCGCTCATCAAGGCTGGCTCCGGCATTGAGGCGCACGATCCCATCGGCCTGAATGAGTCCCTGCCCGCGCTGATCGGCGTAGGCGGGCATAGCGCGGGCGACAGTGGTGCGCTTGCCGGTGATCTGGACAACATCGCCAATGCGCACACCGAGCTGATCCAGATTCTGGGGATCGAAGCGCACCAAACCGCGCCCGACATCCTTGGGCAACGCCTCGGCGACCCGTAGGGAGAGGTTGGTCTGATCTGACATCGTGAATTCCTATTACAGGTGTTCCGTAGGGCGCGTCGCGACGAAGCCCCTACACCTTACGCAAACGCAGTTCGAGAATCCCATTGGTATAGGTCTGCTGAAGCGAATCGGGATCAACCGCTGCGGAGAGCAGGATCTCCTTGGTATATCGGCGCTCGCCGGTTGTGGTGATACTGAGGATGTCATCCTTCAGATCCACCTGGATCTGGGTCGCGCTAACCCCCGGCAACTCAGCAACGATCAAGATCTCGGCACCCTCATCAAAAATATCCACCAACGGCTCGCGGACATCGCTCACCACCGGCCCATCCTCGGTCTTGCGGATATTCCCGAAGGGCTGGATCCGTGGCGGGCCACCGATACCACTACGGATGGTGAAACCATAGACACCACGAGCCTGGTCGCCCATCCCCTTCACCTCAAACTCAGCCGAGCGGCTCACCTCAGCCTGGGCCGCTTGAGCCTTATCGGTCAGATCGGCGATAACATTGAGCATATCACCCAGATTCTTAAAGATCCCGCCCAGGCCGAGATCGAGGGTAAAGTTCGGCTTATTCGGCTCGCGCTCATCTTTTTTATCAGTCATGGTTGGGTTCCTCCCGTTTATGGACATGGCACAGCAGTGTGCGTACTCCATTCATTGTACGGTATTGAGGGCGAGTTCGCATGGTCTCTGGTGGGGGTTTGGAGGGCGGTGCGGGGGCTTCGCCGCTGGCTGATCTTGCCGAAGCCATGCGGCGAAGCCCATGGCTTCTTCGCGCTAACAAGATTTCTTGGTGTGGTTTGACGGCTTCGCCGCCAAACCACACCAAGAAAGATCTTCTACACTCGATCTTCACAATTTCTAAAAGAGGGCAGGCCGCGGGCTTCGCCGCTTTGAATAGTGCAAAGACAGGAGAGAGAGACTCTACACCATGAAAGCAAGCCCTACCTCGAAATGGATCGTGGATGCCATCCTCCTTGTGGGATATTGTATTGCCGTATGGCTCGATCTCACCGGCCTAGAGTTGCACCAGTGGCTTGGCGTAGGAGTGGTACTGCTGGCGGGGTATCACCTACTCACCCACATGGACTGGGTAACTGCAGTTACGCGCCGCCTCTTCAGCAAGACCAACCCGCGTGTGCGGCTCTACTACCTGATCAACATACTGATGCTGGGCAGTTTCGGTGTCATCGGCATCACCGGGATACTCATCTCCACCTGGCTCAACCTGACATTGGAGAGTTTGGATATCCTCATCGCAATCCACAAATGGACATCGTATCTGACACTGGCCGTAGTGGGGATCAAACTGGCGCTGCACTGGCGCTGGATCGTCAATGTCGCAGGCAAACTCTTTGCCGCGCCTGTGGCACGCCAACCAGCCGCCGCCGAGGTGGTTGGGCGCACCTACACCCGGCGGGAAGTACTGAAACTGATGGGCGTCGCGGCACTCTCCAGCGTAGCCGGAGTGGGCGTGCTCGCCAAAGCGATAAACGCGCTCCAATCCCAGGAAACTGAAGTAGCCAACGCAGCAGAGAGTCTGGCCACCAGCACAGCCACGAGCGCCCCAGCGGTGCCGACCGAGGTGCCGGTCGTGGCCACGCCGACCAGCGTAGCGAGCGAGGTGCCGGTCGTGGCCGCGCCAACCAGCGTAGCGACCGAGGTGCCGGTCGTGGCCGCGCCAACGGCGGTACCGACTGCGCTGCCAACCGCCGCGCCGGTAGTAGCCGCGCCGGTTGCCTGTCGAACGTGCCGCCGCCGCAAGCACTGCTCCTACCCCGGCGACTGCCGCGATTATGTGGACACGAACGGGAACGGACGCTGCGACCTGGGCGAGTGTGGGTGATGGAGTAGGTAGAGAAGCGCGGGGCTATCCGAAGATTACGCGGGTAGCCCGGTGTTTTTCTACTAACAACGAGCGTAACTGTTCACACTTCTGGTAAAGAGCATTGTTACGCTGAGCAAAGCCGCAAGGCGCAGCGACATTGTTTGGGTCGGGGATGTTGGGGATTCCGTCGGGACGTTTCGCTAATGTTGGGTCGAAGGTTGAATATGCAACCAATATAATTTACAGTTGATGTAATGAATAATCCTCTCATTTGTATCGAATAGTTTGATATAAATTATCAAATATACTTACTATGTCAGGATTATTGCCTAGATTACGCAAATAAGAATCAATATCTGCAAACTTGGTCTCGAAGAATTCATCAAACAACTGCGATCCACGATATATATTACTTGTCGGAGTATAGATTGGCCCCCATCGTTTGGTTGGATTAAAATAATATAAAATTGGCTTCAGTTGATTGATATCAGTAACCTGTAAATGATTTATCAAACCCGCGTAGGTTTTTATGAATTTACGATTGATATCAACAAATTTCCCTGTGTCATGATCGTCATTATATTTAACTTCGAGGTATATAATCTGTCCCGTACTTGAACGAAACAAAGAGTCTACATCCTTAGTGATTACTTGTTTTTCGGTAGATTCTCTACTTTCTAAATCAATAATTGCTAATAATAAATCAGTAAATAAATCATCGCATTTGTCAGGACTATTAGGTAGTTGACGATTCGTAATGTATCGATCTATTAAGGAGTCACTTTCAGATGTCATTGAAAATCTTATTTTCTTGCCTGAATCTGGCAAGGTCTGTACTTTTGCGTCTTGCTCAATAACTTGAGCAATGAGCTTTTCAATAAAATTGCCAAACTTAATGTTTAACGACTGAAGCAAGCCGCCTAAGACACGATATTTAGTAGGAATAAAGTGAACTTTATTCTCATGAATTTGCAGGCTTTTTGCGATACTTTTTGCACTGGCAGTATCGTTTATGATCTTAATAACTGCTTCCTGGACAGCCTGTTTGACTCTATCATCCACCGTGGTGATACTCCTAATGCTACTCTACATTATTCTCGCGACGATATCTTTCTCGAAGTTCATCAATACTCAAAAGATTACCGTTTATATCTTCACAATACCAATACTCCCAACCATTAAATGCCGATCTATTTTGAATTAAAGCAGCTATTTTATGGATTGAACCAACTTGGTCTTTCCAAATAAGCTGCGAATCTGCTTTGACAATCGCGGTCACTTTCCGATCCTTTGAAAAAACTTGCTGTCCAATAGTAATATATTGCGCCTCAATAAGCTGTCCAAAGCTAATTCGTGGTGCATCACGCTTTGACTTTGTTACAAGTTCTCCCTCATTAAAGAGTATCCTGGGAATGGCAGTAATTCGTTCTCGGGCGATCTCAATATATTCAGAAGATAACTCGATGCCTATATAATTACGCTGGAGCTTTTTTGCTACAGCGCCAGTTGTTCCCGATCCAAAAAATGGATCAAGTACAATATCTCCTGGATTACTGGAAGATAAAATGACTCGATAAAGAAGGGTTTCTGGTTTTTGGGTGGAATGAGCTTTCTTGCCATTAATCTTAATACGCTCTGAGCCAGTACACAAGGGTATATACCATACATTTTGCATCTGCTTTTCGTCGTTAAAGTTTTTCATTGCCTGGTAATTAAACGCATACTTCTTTTGGTCGCTTGATTTTTTTGCCCAAATCATTGTCTCTGTAGCATTCTGAAAACGAGTCCCTCGAAAATTAGGCATTGGATTAGTTTTATACCAAATAACATCGTTAAGTATCCAGTATCCTAAATCCATCATGATCTTACCAACACGAAAGATGTTATGATACGAACCAATTACCCAAATAGTTCCATCATCTTTTAGTACACGACGACATTCAGAAAGCCATTGCTCTGTGAAATAATCATAATCCGCAAAATCAGCAAACTGATCCCAAGCATCATCAACTCCATCAACAATAGTTTGGTTAGGGCGAAGGAGTTCGTTTTGTAATTGCAAATTATATGGAGGGTCGGCAAATATAACATCGACACATTTCTCTGGCAAAGTCTTTAACACCTCAATACAATTCCCTTGAATGATTTCATTTAGAGGAATATCCTTAGAGTCTATATCTTTCAGGAATACACGCTGTCGCATTTCACTACTCCACATATACCCTAACCTGGCTCTCAGGTTTGTCGCCGCACAATTGTACGCTCTCTTGCTTAATCCGTCAATAGATGAGATAGGTATTGTGTGTGGTATCACTCAAGGTGCTGGGCTTCCCGCCCTAAGTGATGCCAAGGGCAATTGGAGTTGCTTAAGATTAGTCAACCCCGCCTCAGCGGCGGTCATCTCTTGAATATCGGTACTCATAGATATTGTTTTCTGATAGCCTGCGTTGATGAGAACAGTATAGCAGAGTAGTCACTACTATATCAGCCGCTGCGACCTGGGCGAGTGTGGGTGATGAGCAGCGGATTATGGCCGCCGATATTTGTTCAACTCATCAACTAACTCGTACACTGTCGTTGCTGGATCATCTTCAGCCGGACGGCGGGGCGTATACTGAGCTATAAGCCGAGCCGCATGTACCATCGCTAGTGCTTGTCTGCGGAATAAAAGATTGTACATTCCATGACTATTTTTTGTGTATTCTTGACCGATTTTCTTTCCTAGACGCTCACAGTAATCGCTACGGGTAATCGCCGTATTGTGATAATCGAAGTGCAATAGATACCAGATCTCGAATGCTTGGTTGGAGAAGGCAATTCTGATGCTGGTCTGTTGGGCGTACTGATAGGCTTCAGCAATCTGACTAGGAGTCAGATCATCGCGATCAAAGACACACCAAACCTGATCATAGTCCGCCAATTCACGCAGATGCTCGGCTTTCTGGATCAACTTCTTCCCACGTTCACGAGTATCCTTGATAGTTATGACGAGGCCAGGTACTTGGAAGGCTCGAAAGTAGTTTGGTTCCGTTTGCTCACCTTCGCAGACGATCAAAAAGCGTTGACGCACCTCGCGAATATCCACCCGCCGACCAGTGCGTCCGCGCACACGTTCAGGATGCGGCTTCTTGGCCATGGGTTGCTCCCAATAGTGCGCTCAAGTCGCCGATAAAGGGAACTGCCCCATAACGTCCGGCGATGTAGTCTTTCTCAAATGAGGCATCATTGCGAATGATTTTACCATCTACTCGGTACTCAACCAGTGAGTAGAGGTCGGATACCCCCTGGCGTGACTTCTCCATAAACCAGATCTGATCGCGGCGGAAGAGTTTGGCGCTGAGTAGGTTGGTATTGTGTGTCGTAAAAATGATCTGAGCGTGGTGTGGGTTGGTTTCTGGGTTGTTGAAGAGCCGAATCAATTCCAAGACGAGATTAGGATGAATACGCGCATCAATCTCGTCAATCACTAACACCAAGCCTTCCTGGAGTGTGCGAATAATTGGATAGGCCAATGTAAAGAGCCGCTTGGTTCCCGCAGACTCTTGTTGTTCTAGATCGAATGCAATTTCATCAATATGTAGCCCTTTTACGTCATATCGTTGATGGAAGGTCTGGATGCTGATGTTTTCTAAAGGAGTACCACGCTTTGAGAATGTATCAAATAATACCCTAAATTGCTCGGTAGCCTCAAATGATAAAAATGGTGGTGGTTGTGCTGGCTCACGCTCAAATGTTAATCGGCTGATACCAACATCTAGTCTGCGAATGAGTTCCTCCATCGCTTTCTGATATGGTGAATGCTCGAAATAATGGTAGGCTTCGAGCATATCGCCCTCATCAGTCACACCTATATTGATTCCAAGCCTAATCCACCATTGTAAAATATCGGTAGCAATCATCCCATTAAACTGCGCTACAACGGAGAGAAAGAGAGCATTTGGTCGGGTGCGATTTTCTAGCCCCTTTCCTTCACGAAAAGTGCGAGTATTTACTTTGATTGTATCGAATTTTCGTGAAAATAGTGTAATTTCACGACTATTTCCAAGTCGAAATAATGATTCGTTAATAATACGATCTTCAGTAATACTGAAGGCATAACGGTATTGCACGCCATTAACAAGAAACACCACCTCAAATTCTGAAGGCTGATCTTCAGTGACTGTGCAGAGTAGATAGGGTTCACATGGTATCTTTTCTCCTACCTGGGTTTCACGTGAAGAATTAATAACAAAATAACGCATAAAATTCAAAGCTAATATGATATTACTCTTTCCACTCGCATTTGCCCCATAGATCGCTGCACTAGTGAGTAGGTGCAGATCATCGCTAACGGTAAAGACGTTATGCGTATCGAGAGATGACGGCTGAGAAGCAATGTCAGCGGCTTCCATACTGAGTGTAACCCGCTCCTTGAAGGAGCGATAATTCCCGATACTGAACTCGATAAGCATTGCCGTCTCCGTACACCAAATACTTCTTTGTGTGGAAATTTCACACAGATACATTGTAAACCCCCGCTAGACATTGTCAATGCAACTGATGTGCGAGTGTGTGATCCCCTCCTCCCCACTACGGTACAATAGCACCCTTACATCCTCCGTACATCCAAGGAGACTCTATCGTGCCCCTTGATACCCCGTTTGCCCCACTGGTGGCGCGTATTTTGGCCGAGGCCACGGTCATTGATGACCGTATCGTGAAGATTGACCACTTCCTCAACCATCGCATTGACCCGTACCTCATGGGGGCGATGGGGGCGGAGTTGGCGCGCCGGATTGCGCCGTTCCAGCCCGATCTTTTGCTGACGGCTGAGGCGAGTGGGATTGCTCCGGCGCTTGCAGTGGCGCTTCAGTCGGGGTTGCCGCTGGTCTATGCCAAGAAGTATGCGCCGAATGTCGAGCCGCCCGAATTTTCGCGCCTAGTGCCCTCCCCCACCAAGGGTGGCACTACCCGCCTGGTGATCGCCCAACGCTACCTACCCGCCGGGGCGCGCGTGGCTCTGATTGATGACTTCCTGGCCAATGGGCGTACCGCACTTGCCCTGGCCGAGATCGTCGCTGAAGCCCAGGCTGACCTGGTGATCGCGGGCTTTCTGGTTGAGAAGCGATTCCAGGGCGGTCGCCATAGCCTGAGTGAGCGTAACATCCCCATCACCACCCTGGCCCAGATCGAGCGTCTGGAGGCGGGGCGCGTGGTGATGCGGGAGGCTGCGTAGTACCCCATGATTCTCTCCAAAACCACTACTAAGGCTGCACCCAACCAGGGTATGGCCTTCATTATCGCGGCGGCGCTGATCTGGGGCACGATTGGGGCCTCGGTGCGTCTGCTCTACACTCAAGCCCCCGCCGATCCGCTGGGGGTTGGCTTCTTACGCCTGCTAATCGCTGCTCCTGCCCTCATCCTGCTCGGCTGGGCCATGGTCGGCCCGCACTTCTGGCGCGTGCAGCACCGCGATCTGTGGGTGGTGGCGCTGATGGGCAGCACCTTTGCGGGGTATCAGGTCTCCTATTTCGCCGCCATCGCCCATATCGGGGTCGCCGCTGCGGTGATGATCAATATCTGTAGTGCCCCGATCTTCACCGCGATTCTGGCCCGCATCTTCCTGGGTGAATCGCTCAGCCGCATGACCTTGTTGGCGCTGGTTGGTGCGGTGCTCGGTACGGCTCTGCTGGTGGGTGGGGTGCCGCAACAGGGCGCGCTGCCTGTTCTGCTCTCCGGGGCGGCATTGGCGCTCACCGCAGGCTTCTCCTATAGCATCGTGGTGCTGACCGGGCGTGTACTCGCGCCGCGTTACCACCCCATCCAGCCGATTACGCTCGCTTTTACCCTGGGCGCAGTGCTGCTCGCGCCGGTGGTGGCGCTCTCTGGCAACCTTTACCTCGGCTATAGCCCGTGGGGGTGGGGCATTCTGATCTACCTCGGTGTTGTGCCTACTGCCATCGCCTATGTTCTCTACCTGCATGGTATGCGTACCACCTCGGCCACGATCACCGCCATCCTGACGCTGCTAGAGCCACTAGGCTCAACCCTACTGGCCATCCTCTTCTTGGGCGAACGCCTCGCGCCGTTGGGGATTGGGGGGATTATCCTCTTGTTGGGCAGTATGGGGTTGTTGTATAAGAAGGCGTAACATCAATCCGTGAGGGATCCTTTTACAACCAAACCACAATGCCCCTAACCTGCACCAATAATTGTAATCGGTGTTACCATTTGGTCATGATTGCATGAACCTGCCAAGGAGACGACGATGAGTGACCTACGCGCCCAGTTCGATCAGGCCGCCCAGGATGCCCAGAACCTCCCCAAGCGCCCCGATAATGATGTGCTGCTCAAGCTCTATGCCCTCTATAAACAGGCCACCGTGGGTGATGTGAGTGGTACCCGCCCTGGTATTCTCGATATGACCAACCGGCTGAAGTATGATGCATGGGCGAAGCTCAAAGGCACAGCTAGCGAGCAGGCTCAAACCGACTATATTGCTCTTGTTGAACAGCTAAAGGCGGCTACGCATTAGGCTCATACGCAACCATGCGTGTAATGGAGATGTGTTATTCTATACACCATATCGCCATTATTTTGACAAAACCCACCAATCTACTCGTTCGGTCAGATAGTAGATCGATCCGATACGGAATCCGCGATTATCACAGAGAGCCACTAGGAGCCTCCTATGGCGACGATTATCTCAATCCACTCGTTCCGTGGCGGTACTGGTAAGTCCAATACTACCGCCAATATCACTGCACTGCTCGCCGCCCAGGGCTATCGCGTTGGTGTGATTGATACCGATATTCAGTCTCCGGGTATCCACGTCCTCTTTGGCCTTGATGAAGACCATATGGCCCATTCACTCAACGATTACCTCTGGGGTACGTGTGAGATTGAAGATGCGGCCTATGATGTCACGAATGAGCTTGGTAGCCCGATTAGTGGCAAGATCTTCCTCATTCCTTCCAGTATCAAGGCCGGTGAGATTGCCCGTGTGTTGCGCGATGGCTATGATCCGGGGCTGCTTAATGATGGCTTCCAGCGCCTGGTTGAAGCCCTCGACCTCGATGTCTTGATGATTGACACCCACCCCGGCCTCAATGAGGAGACGCTGCTCTCGATTGCGATCTCCGATGCGCTCTTGATTATTATGCGCCCCGATCAGCAAGACTACCAGGGCACCGGGGTGACAGTTGAAGTAGCACGTAAGCTCGATGTGCCCCACCTGATGCTGATGGTCAATAAGGTGCCCCAGACCTATGACATGAATGATGTGCAACAACGGGTGGAGCAGATCTACAACTGCCCCGTCGCGGCAGTCATTCCCCATTCGGATGAACTGATGGCCCTCGCAAGTGCGGGTGTCTTTTCGCTACGCTTCCCTGATCACCCGGTCACTGCCGCCTATCGGCAGGTGGCTGCACGTCTGATGGGCTAATCTGCTGGTGTCGGAGGGGGCATCAGCACGGATGTTGAGGAGTGAGTTATGGCTGCTACAGCCACATCGCGGGGGGTTCGCGTTGGCTTGGTCTGGCGGTTCTTGTTGGCTGCGCTGCTGATTGGCCTTGCTCCGTTAGGCGTGATCAGTTTCTTTGCGATCAATGGCTACCAAGAAGCAGGCGATCAGGCGACCGAAGTGACACGGGCGACGCTCGATGAGAAGTCGCTCCATTCACTCCAATTACGCACGGTCGAAACGGCCAATGCGATTGCACGCTTCCTTGAGGATCGTGTGCAGGATACCCGGACGGCCACGCTCATCTCTCGCGATGCGACCAGCTATGTCACCTTTCTCGCTGCTCATCAGTCTGAGGTTTGGTACTTGGGGGGAACCAATGCTGAGCCGGTTGAGCTGCGTGAGATGATGCCGATCTTCCGTGAGATTGCCTATGTCGGCGCAAATGGCCGTGAGGTGCTGCGGGTTGCTGATGGGCAGGTGGTTCCCTCTAGCCAACTGCGCGATGTGAGTAACCCCGCAAATACTACATACCTTAGTGAAGACTACTTTGCTGCGACGAAGGCGCTTGCCCCCGGTGAGGTCTATGTCTCTCACGTGACTGCATGGTATGTGAGCCAACCTGAGCAGTTGGGAACGGCCACCGACCCGCTTGCGGCAGTAGAAGGCAAGAAGTACGAGGCGATCATCCGCTTTGCCACGCCACTCTATACCGAGGCGGGTGCGTTTGAGGGGATGGTGGTGCTCTCACTCGATTACCGCCATGTCATGGAGTTCGCGCTCCATATTCTGCCCACCTCAACCCAGAATTTCACGGTCTTCCCCGATTATGCTAGTGGTAATTATGCCTACATGTTCGACAATGAGGGCTGGGAGATTGCCCACCCGCGTTTCTGGGTTCTGCGCGGGCTTGACCCGACCGGCCAACTGGTCAGCCCGGTTCTGGAGGAGATGAGTAAAGAGGAGCGCGGGCGGCATCCGATGAATCTCCAGTATGGCGGTTGGGCCGATCCTAATCTGCCGATCATGTACGAGAAGGTGATGCAGGGTGAGGATGGCTTTGTCATTACGGTGAACCAGTCTAATGCCAAGAAGGCCACGACCTACGCGCCCATCCGTTTTTCGTATGGGGTGTATGCAGAAGGTGGTGTCTTTGGTGGTTTGGCCGTCGGAGCCGAGATGGCCGAGTTCCACGAAGCTGCCGATAAGGTAACGACCAGTATCGCCGATCAGCGCCGTAGCCTGGAGATCCAGATGATCGGGATGATCATCGGCACATCGGTTGTAGTGGTGATTGTAGCCATTGTAATGACCCGCTCCATTAGCGCCCCGGTGCGGCGGCTGGGTGAGGCGGCCCAAGCCCTTGAGCAGGGTGAAATGGCGTTAGAGATCCTTGATGAGCTCCAGCAACGCCGCCTGCGTGATGAGGTCAGCGACCTGGCGGCGGTCTTTAAGGTGATGGCCGAGCAGGTCATCCAGCGTGAACGTTCGCTCAAACAGCAGATCGCAGCCCTTAATATCCAGATTGATGACCATAAGAAGCGTCAACAGGTCGAGTCGATCACCGAAACCGACTACTTCCAGAGTCTGCGGGCGAGTGCGGGCAATATGCGCCGTCGCCACCAGGAGCGCCGCAGTGGAGATCAATCATGAGTAGATCGCGCTTTAGCCTTCCTACTGACCGTGTGACGATCAATGAGGAGACGTTGCGTGATGGTGAACAGACGGCGGGAGTAATCTTCTTACGCGACGATAAAGTGGCCATTGCCCGCCAGATCGCCGCCGCACTGCCGGGGTGTATCATCAACTCCGGCTACCCCCCCATCAGTCCGGCGGAGGTCGAAGCGGTACGTGCTGTAGCGCAGCATGTCACCGGAGCACAGGTTGAATGTGCCGGACGCGCCACCCGTGAGGATTTCCAACTCTGCTACCAGACCGTCGCTGATGCCGAGATGCCGCGTGTCTCCTTCTGGTTCCCGGTCTCGCGGGTGATGTTGGAGAGCCGCATGGGAATGAGCCAGGCCGAGATGCTGGAACGGGCGGTTGAGTTGACCCACTTCGGACGCGATCTGGTGGGGGATCGCGCCGGGATTGATGTGGCGCTCGCGGATGTCTCACAGACGCCCGAAACCGACTTTCTGATCGAGGCATGCCAGCGCCTCACCGAGGCGGGCGCGGATATGCTCGTCATCTGCGATACAATCGGGCGGATGTTGCCCGATGAGGTGAGCGATCTGGTGAGCAAACTGGTGGCTGGTGCTCCCGATGCGGGTATCTGCTTCCATGCCCACCATGACTTGGGGAATGGAACCGCCAATAGTATCGCCGCCTTGCGTGCCGGCGCACGCGGGGTGGCCACAGCCGTTAATGGCCTGGGTGAACGTGCCGGGATGCCCCCCACTGAAGAGGTGGTCGCCAATCTGTTGCTGCGCCGCGATACCCTGGGCTTGGAGATCCTTGCTGATAGTACCGCCCTCCTGCCCCTCAGCCGCTTAGTTGCCAGCTACTCCGGCATTGCCCCACACGCCAATAAGCCAATCGTAGGCGCTTCGGTCTTGCTGCGTGAGACCGGAACCCAGGTGGATTGGATGCAGCGTGACCGACGCACCTTCCAGGTTATCACGCCCGAATTTCTGGGAGAAGAACGGATCACGGTCGTCATCGGGAAGATGAGTAGCCAGGAGTCGCTGGCTCTAGCCCTGGCCGACCGAGGTATCCACCTGGATGATGGCGAACTGTGGCGGGTCTTCGTTGCCCTCAAAGAGTTGACTGGCCGTCAGCGCACGGTTTCGGAGGCCGATATTGCCCGTTTGGTGGCCGGGGAATAGCAGGGAGGGGACGCCCCCATTATGCGCCGTAACTATACGATCAATCTGGCGCTCTCTGCTGGCCTCTTCATGGGCGAGACCTTAAGTGAGGTACTCTTTCTAAGCCACTATGGTGTGGCTGCACTACCATTGGGTTTGATCGGTACGGCACTGTTGGGGGTGGGAACAACCACCGTCTATACCCGTATACTGGCTCGCCGCTCCTCTGGGGTGTTGCTGGCGGCAATCATCGTAGGGATTGTGGCGATCAACCTGCTCATCTGGGGCGCGTTCCAGGCGGGTATGGTATGGGCAGCCTTGGTGCTCTTCCTCGCTTTCCGCCCTGCCCGCGATCTCCTCCAGGCCCAGATCTGGAACTACATCTCCGACCAGTATGATGCCCAAGAGGCCAAACTGCGCTTCCCGGTCATCAGTGCCGCCGGGCGTATCGGAGCAATGTTGGGGGCTGGAGCCCTGCCGCTCATGCTCAACACCGTGGGTAGTGGCGGGGCTATGCTGGCATGGCTGGGCTTTCTGCTCGTGGGCCTCGCAGCACTGCTGGCGGGCAACCTGCATGCCCGCGTGCGCCACCCCGAAATGCCCCGCCCCGCCGACGCCCCCCAACTGAGCCAGAGTCCCCTGGCACGCTCGCTTACCACCAGTGCTGCCCTGGTCGTCACGCTGGTGCTGCTCCTCACCTACCAGACGAGTGGGGTGATGGTGGTGGCCTACCCCGATGAGCGTCAACTGGGCACGATCTATGCGATTATTGCCGTGGCATCCAATATGGTTGGGTGGGGCTTCCAGACCTTTGGCTTGCCCCAACTCATCCGCCTGATCGGGGTCTCACGTACCAACCTGATCTACCCAGCTATCGCCCTTGTGGTGAGCCTCTGGGTGGGGTTCACGGGCAGTGTAGCTGCAGCCGTGGCGGGCCAGGTGGTACGTACTACCCTGCGCCAGAGCCTCCAGACCCCCACCGAAGATCTGTTGATGAACGCCCTACCCGCCGATCTGCGTATGCGTATGCGAGCGATTGTGCGTGGTGCGGTGGTTCCTCTGGGAGCCACACTGGGTAGCCTGTTACTCCTGGGGTTACAGGCGGTGGGATGGGGCGGGCCGATCATCCCCTGGCTGAGCGCGGTGATTGCCTTTGGGACGCTAGCAGTTGCGATGTGGGTACGCTGGGCCTACAGTAATGCCACCATCGCGCTGGCTCGCGAGCAGAACCCGATTGCCCAGCGTATGGCATTCGCGGGCTTTGGGAGTGCCGACCCAGAGACGATCAAGATGTTGGAGTCGCGCTTAGCGGCGGCTGAGAGTGGCGAAGATCAGATCTTCATCGGGCGTATTCTGATCGAACTGGATCGCATAGCGGCTGAACGAGCCATCACCGCCCGCATTGCCCAAGCTGATGAGGCGACCCAGGTTGCACTGCTCGATCTGCTCAGTGAGAGCGGATTGGCCGGGGAACCACTGGTGGCACTAGCACCCCGCTTAGTGCGCGCCCCCCAGCCAGAGGTGCGTCGGGCGACCCTGGATGCGCTGCGTGGGGTGCGGGCATTAGCAGCGCCTCTCTTCCACAACATGCTGAACGACCCCAATGCGCGGGTACAACTCTCAGCGGCGCGGTTGCTCCTACGCGCCTACCCCGATGAAGCCCGGACGCGGCTCTTAGCCCTGATCGCTTCGCCCCAGGAAGAGATGCGAGCGATGGTCATGAGTGTGATGGGTACACAGGCACCAGAGTTGCTGATTACCGGATTGCACGATCCTGCCCCACTGGTGCGTTTGGCCGCCGCTGAAGCCGCTGCCCATGTCAACAACCTCGCTAACCAGAACGACCTGCTCGCAGCCCTCCATCAGGGTCTCAGCGACCCCACCGTACCAGTACGGCGCGCCGTCACTGTTGCGCTCGGCCATGCAGGATCGGGGCAGATCGAGACGCTGGTGAAGGTCTTGGGTGACCACAACGCCAGCGTGCGCACCAGTGCCAGCGGCGTTCTTCTCCAGATCGGGACACCTGCGCGCAACGCCCTGAACGCCTGCATCAAAGAGGCAAGCAGCATTGATCAACGCGAAGCGGCACTCGTTACCCTCGCACGGCTCACACCGGGGGGG
>RRYU01013477.1_pt2 | contig 17359 bp, 15 predicted proteins | sample 2162651 | NCBI WGS metagenome assembly RRYU01 (sample SAMN10267283, study PRJNA491782) | microbial mat metagenome | isolation source: biomat in the production well | place: Japan: Minami-Kanto gas field, natural gas well KTG3 | collected 2017-06 | reverse complement strand
ACCCGCCGATGATCCCCTGGCTGCGCAGGGCTGCATTGATCTCAGCAGCAGGGCGCGGCAGCGCAACGGCAAATTCCTTAAAGAAGGTGCCCTGTGTGAGTACACGGTAGCCCGGTAGCTTGGCGATCTCGGACGCCGCATAGTGGGCACGGTGGTAACATAGTTCCGCCACCCGGCGCATCCCTTGCTTGCCCATCAGGCTCATATAGACCGTCGAGGCCAGTGCCATGAGCGCCTGGTTGGTGCAGATGTTGCTCGTCGCCCGCTCGCGCCGGATGTCCTGCTCGCGCGCCCGTAGGGTGAGGACATACGCCAGTTGGCCATCCACATCCTTGGTGATGCCCACGATACGCCCGGCGATCTTATGTACATACTTCTGCTTCGTGGTGAAGATGCCCAGGTAGGGGCCACCAAAATTCAGCCCGATCCCCAACGGCTGCCCCTCAGCAGTGGCAATATCCGCCCCCACCTGACCCGGCGTCTGGAATAACCCCAGCGCCATCGGGTCAAAGTGCAGACACAGGAGTGCCCCCTTCGCCTGTACTTGCTCGGCCACCCCGCGCAGATCGTGGATCTGCCCCATAAAATCGGGGCTTTGCAGAATCACCAGCGCCGTCTGATCATCCACCGCAGCCAACGCCTCGGCCACACCACTACCGGGGGTCTCGTCACCCGTAATAGTGGCATCGAGCGCCTGGAGGTAGGTGCGCAATACCGCCCGATACTGCGGGTTCACATTGCGCGCCACGACAATTTTGCGCCGCCCACGCACCACATTCAACGCCATGATCGCCGCTTCAGCCAGCGCCGTCGCCCCATCATAGTGCGAGGCATTCGCAATCTCCATGCCCGTCAACGAGGTGATCAGGCTCTGGTATTCAAAAATTGATTGCAGCGTCCCCTGGCTAATTTCGGGCTGATAGGGCGTATAGGCGGTATAGAACTCGCCCCGGCGTAGGATCTGATCCACCGCTGCGGGTACAAAATGGTTGTATGCCCCCGCCCCCAAGAAGATTGGATTGCGCTGCGCATGCGCATTCTGGCCACTCAGCGCCAGCAACTCACGCACCAACTCCGGCTCCGACAAGGGTGCAGGCAGATTCAGCGTTGGGAAACGCTTGGCCGCCGGCACATCCACAAATAGGTCAGCCGTATCGGCTACCCCAACCGCCTGGAGCATCTCGGCTCGCTCGGCCTCGGTGATCGCAATATAGTGTGACATAGGATAGTATGATTCTATAAGCAATGACGCAGGTAGCTCAGCTACCTGCGTCATACACAACAATTAGTGATCGCGCTCTTCGCAGAATGCCGCATACCCGGCAGCATCCATCAACTCCTCCTCCTCACCGGAGGGACGTACCCGAATCAGCCACCCCTCACCATACGGGTCACGGTTGATCGGCTCCTGGCTCGCATCCAGATCACTATTGACCGCCACCACCTCGCCCCCTACCGGAGCATACAGGTCGGAACTGGCCTTTACCGACTCAATCACTCCAAACGATCCACTCGGAGTGATGATCGCCCCTACTTGGGGTAGCTCGATATAGACGATGTCACCCAGTTTGTCCTGGGCAAAGTCGGTGATCCCAATCACCAACTCATCACCCTCCACACGTACCCACTCATCAGACTTGCTATAGCGCAGTTCCGCCGGGACGTTGTAACTCATAGTCAAATGCTCCTCATACCGATGTCATACCTGACATCACTTCTTATACCGGGGCGTATAGAACGGCATCTTGATCGCCCGTGCCCGCACAGGCTTCTCACGGATGATAATATCGAATTCGCTGCCCTCAGCACTCAGTTCGGTGGGCACATAGGCCATCCCCAACGGACGTCCAAGTGTCGGCGTGGGCATGCCACTCGTCACCGAACCGATCAACTCACCGGCTAGATTATGCACCGGATAGCCGCTGCGTGCAATTCCCTTGCCTACCATCTCGAAACCGGTGAGGCGGCGACTCACCCCTTGCGCCTTGATCGCGGCCAATGCCGGACGCCCAATAAAATCGCCCTTATCCAACTTGACCACCCACCCCAGGCGTGCTTCATACGGGTTGATGGTATCGCTCAACTCTTGGCCATAGAGCGCCAGACACGGCTCAAAGCGCAGGCTATCCCGCGCCCCCAGACCGCACGGCTTCGCCCCCAAGGCTACCAGTTTGTCCCAAAACTCCTCGGCGTGGATCGCGTCGAAGAAGAGTTCAAAGCCATCCTCGCCGGTATACCCCGTGCGGGTTACCAGCGTCGTGAAGCCAAAGATCGAACTGAGTGCCACACCATGGAAGGGCATGACATCCAAGCTGCCCGCCTGCGCATCCTCAGCCTGCACAAGCAGATCCTCGGCTTTTGGCCCCTGGATCGCCAACATCGCCCAACGCTCCGAACGACCCACAATCTCTACATCAAAGTCGGTCGCATGCTCCTGGAACCAGTGCCATACCCGCTCACGGTTGGCGGCATTGGCTACCACCAAGAACTCTTCGGGCAGGTGGTAGATGAAGAGATCATCAATGATGCCGCCATCGGGTTGGCAGAGTAACGCATAGGTAGACTGCCCCAACGGGATGGCCGAGACATCACATGTGACCACATACTGCAAGAATTCTTCAGCCTGTGACCCGCGCACCATGAAGCGCCCCATATGGCTAATGTCAAACAGCCCTACTCCCTCGCGTACTGCATGGTGCTCATCAACAATGCCACTATAGAGTACCGGCATCTCCCAACCACCAAATTCGACCATTCGTGCGCCCATGGCGACGTGTTTTTCATACAGGGGAGTTCGTTTTAACATGATCGTTCATCCCGATGGGTAGGTTCATGGAGCCATGCCCCAGCGAGCCTCACCCACCCTAACGGGTGTTCAGTTCACCCGGCGATTCCGTAGTAGCTCACGGTAATCAGTGGCATAGTGCGCCAACTCCTCATCCCCGCTTGCCCGTGCCGCAGCAGCAAATTGGTCTAATGCCTGAAGGGCAACGTCACTTAATAAGAACGGATAACGATCTAAAACCTCGGTTATTTCTGTCTCTCCCTCAGCAGTCAGCAGTGCCTCAATCGCTGCTTCGAGATCGTCCGCTCCGGGTTGAGCCGCAACCCGCAGCGCCACCAAGGTCTCACGTCGCTCTTCAAGAGCGGTTGCCAATCGGTCATGGCCACTATCGAGAGCATATTCAATCTCTGCGGCCAAGAGCCGATCCACCTGCGGATGCAGCAACACCGGGTAATGCTGCACCAATGCCTGCACCTCCACTGCATTCGTCGCCTGCATCAAGGCCCGCAGCACCGCCGCAGGTAGCTCCGTCTCTTCCGTTGTCGGCGCTACCTGCCCCATCTGCTGTAACAACTGACGGGCATGGTTCAGGCTCTCGGCCACATCGTAGGCGCGCTGTTCCATCGCCACATCCGCCAACTGCGCCAGCGTCAGGTCGGTGGCCGGAGCCAAGAGGATCGGGTGTGTCTCTAGCACCCGCTGGAGATCATCAGGGCTGCCCGCCTCAAGCAGGGCTGCCACTGCCACCAATAGCGGGGGCGTGTCGGTCGTTTCGGCAGCAGCAGACTCTTTTGGTTGCCCCGCCCGCCGCCGCTCCAAGCGCACTAAACGCTGCGCCACACCCTCCAGATCCTGGGCAATGTCCACATCCGCCAAGTAGGGGCGGCGCTGCTCCTCCGGGATGGCTCCTACCAACAATGCATGCAGATCACGTGCCTGATCGCGCCACTCATGCTCGGCCATGCCCGGTGCGACTGCGAAGATGACCAGACGCGCCATACGGTCGTGGAAGAGGAGCGGTGCCCCGGCTGGCCCATCTTCACCACACTGGGCACACACCACCCGGTTGAGCTCGCCCCGCCGTAACGCCTCCACCTCCCGCGGCTGCTCTTGGGCATCAAGAATCAACCAGATGGTCGCAACAACATCGGCTCCGCAACTTGGACATGTGAGGTTGGCCTGCTCCTGGTATGAGATTGGCATAGGCAAATCTGCCACGTAGATAATCAGGTATTCTCTCTACGTATTGTACCATGTGGCAGCGATGCCCTACACGACCTCAATCATATAATCCTGACGAACCTCGTGCGTCACTTCGGTCAATTCCAACGCCAAACAGTAGCGCCCGCGCATCGTTGGGGTCAAACGCAGCCGATCCACTTCTATTGCCTGACAATCCGGGGGCAGATCGCGCATGCGGATCGTCTCGGCCAGCAGATCCCCCTGCGGATCGGTCAGCCGCGCTACCAACCGCACCCCACTGATGGTGCGCTGCGCATCATTGATCAGGTAGAGCGGCAGATCCACCGCCTCGCCCATGCTGTAGGCACGCGGCGGGAAGAGACAGAAGGCATACTGCGGGCTAAAGGCCATGCGCATTGCGTAGTAGGAACGCTTCGGTACCCGCCAATAGTCCACCACGCTCCACAACACCGCCGGGTAGGGGTCAAGAAAGAGGAACGGGACAATCCCGCCATTAGGACGGTACTTGTAGAAGCGCAAGCGATCAATATAGTAGCGATTGATGAAGATCTGGTAGTCCTGGGTCAGATCGACCAACTCTGCCAGCGATTCTACCTGCCTCCAGGGCAGCCAGTTATCCATGATTTCAGCCTGAAACCCATGGCGCGCACGCAAGCGCACAATCGCTTCGGCATCGAGCGGATCGGGTATGAAGCGGCGGCTACTCTCCACATTCGGGAAGCTCTGGGCACCAAATTCGGTCACAAAGCTCATATTGCCACTAAAACGCCGCTGCATGACCTCCGCATCATCGAGCGTCCCGTAGGTGCGATACCACCCGAAGTAGGCGTGGCCATCGGTACCCCGGCGCAGGTAGGGCACATCCGGCTCGCCCGAACTGCGGATCGCCGGGCGCGTCGGGTCATCGGCCTCCACCAGCGCCTTGAGTTGGCTATCCATCACATCGCGGTTCCAGTTGAAGCCAAACCCGGTGGCATAGGTACGCAACCGCGCCAAGAGGCTCTCATCGGTCGTGTCCTCGATCAACACCGCTTCGTTGTGCATACACCAGATCGCTATACTCGGATGGCTGCCCAAAAGACGGGTCATCTCCAACACCTGACGCCGCGCTTGGGGTAGGATCTGGGGATCATAGAGCCACTGCAACGGGAAATCCTGCCAGATCAGGATTCCGGCTTCATCCGCCGCTGTATACAGTTCTGGGTGATCAATATGCGCGTGGACACGCAGCATATTCATAAAACACTCGCGCACCAGTTGCAGATCCTGATCATACCGCTCGCGAGTCATACTGGCGATCCACATATCCCCCGGAGGATAGTTATTCCCCTTGGCCTGGAAGCGCACTCCATTCAGGTGCGGTGCCCAGTTGCGCAACTCAAAGCGGCGCACCCCAAAGCTAAACGTAGAGCGATCACTCACTAACGCATCGAGTTGCACCTCAACCTGCACATCATACAGATCGGGCCGCCCCAGATCGTGCGTCCACCAGAGGCGCGGCTCACGCAACTTGAGCAACCCGCCCACCTCCTGGTGGCCTGGCCGCAACATTCGCTGCTGGGTGATAACCTGGGGCGCACCAGTAAAGGTACGCGGGGTAAAGGTGAAGCGCAGCGTCGCCATACAGGCATGCGCCGCATGCAGGTCGAGATCGAAGCGAATCTGCGCGAATCGCTCATCACAGGCCAGCGTCAGGCAGCGCACATGCTCCAACCGCACGGAGCCGCTCTGGTGCAACTCCACCGGCAACCAGAGTCCCCCTGGATTCACATGCGGATCAAGGCAATCCCAGTGCGAGAAGATGCCGGTAATCATGCGCTTACCGCGCTTATCGTGCTCATCCGGGCAATCAAGCTCGATTAACAGATCATTCTCGGCCCGGAGCAGCGCACTGACCTCATACTCCACCGGGGCAAAATAGCCCTCGTGGCTCCCCAACTCCACCCCGTTCAGGTATGTCCGGCTATAGTAGAAGGCTCCGTTGAGGCGCAGCCAGCGCCGCTGCCCCACTGCACTCTCCGCCGCCGTAAAGCGGCAGCGGTAGACCACCTTGCCACTATGGGTGGAGAGTTCGGCAATCTGCTGCCAATGCCCCGGCACAACCGCCGGAAGCCAACCGGAATCCTCACGTGGGTAAATGCCTTGGGTAAAATGTTCCAACGCACGAATCTGCCAACCAGTGTCGAGGGTTTGATCAAGCATGGGGTTAAGAATAGTACCTACAATTTAGCGATGCCAAAGCGCAACCCAAACCTGGCGATAGACCGCCATCCGCTGGCGGCGCAACGGGCGGCGATGCCCCAGTAGCCATTTGAGTCCTTCGACGCTCATCTCATACAGGTAGCTCAAGCAGAGTAGCAGCCGCAACCAGTACGCATAGCGCCAACCAAACCAGATTTGGGCTAGACGGATCTTGCTCTGTTGGAACCAGATATGGCGGTGCGCCAACACCTGCTCACTACTCTTGCCCTCATAGTGAATAATCTCCGCATCGGGCACATAGACAATCCGCCCCTGACGGTGCAGACGCGCCTGCCACTCCAGTTCCTCACTATACATGAAGAATCGCTCATCGAAGAGACCCGCCGCCCGAATCGCCGCCCCGCGCACCAGGAGCGCCGCCCCCACCAACCAATCCACCACCTGCACCCGCGCCTCAAACTGGTTTGCGCAACGATACGCCCGCACCCAGGGGTTATCGGGCCACAACCGTTCCAGCGGCGTACTCTCCCACACCAGCGCCATGCGGGTGGGGAAGCGGCGGCGCGAGGATTGCAGGCTGCCATCGCCATAGCGCAGACGTGGCCCCACCGCCACCAGATCGGGGTGCGCCTGCATCTCAGCCAACAAGCGCCCCACCGCCCGCCCCACCACCTCCGTATCTGGGTTGAGCAACAACACATACTCGGGCGCATCCGCCACTGTATGCAGCCCCAATCCCAGGTACTCCAGCGCCACATTATTCCCCGCCGCAAAACCCAGATTAGCCCCCGGCTCAATCAGTTCAACCTGCGGAAACTCAGCCCGCACCATCGCCGGAGTACCATCACCACTCGCATTATCCACCACCACAATCCGCGCCGTTACCCCACTCAATACCAGCGAATCCGCCAGCGCAGCAAGACAGCGCCGCAACAAGTCGCGCACATTCCACGAGACAATCACAATTGCGAGTGTGGGCATACGTACACCATTGGGGCAACAATTGACGTGCTATTACCACTCTTCTACTATCAAGCCTTCTATTTCATGAAAATGCTTATCTCGAGTCGCAATAATCAACTGATACTGCATGGCAATCGCCGCAATCCAGAGATCATTACTCAAAAAAGCAATTACCACACTGGCATCAAGAAGGTAACTACCATTCAGGACAGGAAACCTGCCAGTTTCAACGCCTGAAAAGCCGTTACCATCATTGCTTCTTAAACAAAAAGATATACTCATGCTTAAAAATATAGAACCCTCCTGCCAGCGCACGGTAGCGCCACAGTTCCTTTTGGTTACGCTTACCAGAGGTTTCTTCAAAATTCTTCACAATCAGGCTCTTGAGCGAAAAGCCTCTCTGCATAATCTCATGCATTGTCTGAAATCCCAACGGTATCCAATCACCCTTTACGTATTTATCACCAATGACAACAACAAGATATCGACCTTTATCAAGTACTTGTGCTACATTATCTACAATAGCAACCATCATTTCTAGGAATTTCTCAACTGATGCCGCATTCGAGAGATCTCGTGAATCATCACTAAACTTGATAATATCAAAATATGGGGGATGCATGATAACCAATTGGGCTGATTTTTGATCATAACGCGCAAGTAGTTCCTTGTAATCAATAGTTGCGCTGTCTCCTTCAACAACATCAATGACAACCCCATGGTTGTTCGGCTCCGCCGAAACAAGCTGCTTGGCATGGTCAACCATTCGGCGCTGTAGCTCAACGCCAATGGTATTGCGTCCTAATCGCTGGCCTTCAATGAGTGTCGTCCCTGATCCATTGAATGTATCAATAACCCAATCCCCTTTTTTAGTATATCTTTTCATCATTTGATATGGTATTTGAGGAATAAAATTCCCCCAATACCCCGCAGTATGCACACCAGAGCTATCTCTGCGGTCAATAATCCACAAGCTATCGGTCAGAATATCATCATACTCTTTCCAACGATTCAGGTTAATATCATTTAATCTACTTGTGCGAACTTCAGAAATCCCTTTAATAAGACGATCAATATAATGTAATGCTCGTTCCAATGTCAGAGATGACGAGATTTTATCAAGCTCATTAAAGAGATAGGTACGACTGAGTTCTACACAATCATTATCACCTAATTCATTATGGTGAATATCTTGCATCTCGTGCTTAAAATCGGAAACAGCACGCCGTAACGAGGAGAGCAGATGGATATCCTTCCACTGTTCACATACAAGCATGAGTCTCTTTTCATCTAGTTGTACTATCTCATCCTCTTCTTCAAACTGAGGAGGTCTCTGAGTATCATGCTGATTCATTTGGCTTACTTCTTCGAACCATCTGTTCGGTTACATGGCTGTAGTGTACCATATTTGGCTCATCTTATGGCACATTGATACCGATGGCAAATCTTAGAAGCGAGGGCAGGCTGCCCTCGCTTCCAGAAATGTGCAGGAGCGCACCGTGATACGCCTCCTACACAGAAATCAGACATGAGTGAACGCTTCGAGCGCCGCCTGGGGGCTACGCCACGTCTGCACACCCACAAGATCTAACCCAAGATGCGCCATTGTCGCAGCGACAGGTGCGGCAATACCCGAAATCCCCACATCACAACCGAGTAATTGGATCGCCTTGATCATCCGCAAGAGGTTCTGCGCAACAGCACTATCCACCGTCGGTACGCCAGAGAGATCGAGAATCACCAACCGAGTACGATTCGTACTCACCAATTCGAGCATGCGGCTCGTAAGATTCGCCATACGCCGACTGTCCACATGGCCGATGAGAGGCGTCAATAAGACATGCTCAGCAATCGCCACAGCAGGGGTCTCTAGTGCAGAGACCAATTCGAGCAACTCGCGCTGTTCGGCATTCTGACGGCTCAGCACCTCCGCCTGCTCGGCAAGTTCGGCTGCCTGACGTTCACTCTGGGCACGTGCCTCATCTGCGCGGGCGGCAAACTCTCTACTCTTATGGCGCTCGCCCTCTAGTACTAAGCGGGTAATCGCCATAATCCCGACCAACATCACAATAACCGGAAACTCAGCAACCTCAAAGGCACTGAGATCATTTGTTTGGATGAAGCCGTGTAAAACCATGCCGACCACGGTTAAGGAACCCACCCCTAAGACCCACCATGGGTTCGCGAGGAGCAGAGCAAAGGTAGAAGCAATGACCACACCAGTCAAGAGATCAGACGGTGTGACCGCCCCAATCACTGCAAGGGTAAAGAGCGTAACCGCAACAAGGCGGGCTGTCTCCCAGCCACGCCAATAGAGGAACGCCAGCAGCCCTAGTAGCAATCCAGCGACACCGCCGGTAATGGCCACAAGCACCGCACCAACCAGAAGCTGGCTTACACCGGCGGCTATACCAGCACCAGCACCAAGAATCAGACACCAGAGGCGAGCTTGGCGCTCTGAGATATTGATCATGAAACCTCCTCACCATGGTGCGAACGAGCATGGGTCACGAGGGTGGTAGTCCGAACAATTAGTTGGTCAAGCGGCGCATGTTGGCGCAAGATAGTATCCAATCTCCGCTGGGCATCACGAATATCGGCTGCAATGAGGCGGCTCAGAGCCGGGTGCTGTGCAGGCAAGCCCGTAATCGTTGCCAGAACCCCTCGCGCATTAGCATAGGCGGCAACACCCTCCCGTACCTCTTGTTCATAGGAAGCGAGATCATTGGTCAGTGCGGTAATTGTACCTGCTAAACGCATCCGCTGGGGCAGATGGGGATCATTGAGCGCATCCGGATCAATGAGCAGTGCAGCAATCTGAAAGAGCAACGGAACGCCTTGAGCAATGATACGATTCTCAACGTAAGCTAGATACGAATCAGCCGACTGCTGCGGGGAGAGTTGCGCACTAAAGAAGGTTTGCAGCCACTGTTGAATAGCGGGCGATGCCACTGATGAAGGAAGTGCAGCATATGCGGCATCTAAAAGACGCACGAGGAGGTGCTTGGGATTGGTTGGCGGATCGCCATGCGCCAGTGCCGTCAACACATCCACATCGCCCGCATCGGGATGCGGGCAATCGAGTAGCGCATCGGTGACATTCACCACCAGTGCGTACAACACCCATGCGAGTTGCTCAGAGCGTGGGTAATCTGCCATCAACGCGGCAATCATCGGTACAGTTGCCCGCACCTGAGGAGTTGGAGGCAACTCCTCAGGTGTGACATCATAGCAACGCAGATGTTGGTGCATCTGCTCTGTTAGAAGCACCTGGAGATCAGAGAGATTCACGGTTGCTGGCCTTTAGGTAGTTAGGCCACATCTGGCTGATCTATCGTTTCCTCAAGCAGCCGATGTGCCGCAATCAGCGCAACAAATGACCAGATCTGGTCAATTCGATACGGTGCGTAGAGTTCCTTACCAATCCACCCTGGAGTATACGTCATCTTTGCTTCTAGTGCATGTCCAGCAAGGTACTTCGCCCCGCGAGCAATAGCTTCGATGCAGCGTTGTGGCGCATGTCCGGTGCGTTGAATCGCGATGAGCGACATCAGTGCGTAGGAGGTTTCAGAAACCCCACCCCATCCACCATCAGCAGCCTGACCATCCAACACCGCCGTACATGCTGTCCACAATCCTGGTTGGTGCTCTGGTACCGCAGCCAGCGCGATAATCACCTGGGAAGTCGTATAGAGCCACGAGGCGTGCCACTTATCGCCACTCCAACGGCCATCAGGCTGCTGGAGTTCCATCAGGGTAGCAACCGGGGCAGCAACATCGGCTCCAGCCAACGCAAGCGCATGAACCGCATGGGCAGTCGTTGTCAAGGATGGCTGCAGTTCGTGATGGTACGAGACAAAGTGGCCACCCGAACGGAAACGCTCGACTACCGAGAGATCAGCAGGCAGGCCAGCCGCAAGCAATGTAGCCACAGCAGTGACGCTATCATCACCATCTATGGCGAAGTGGTCACTCATACCAATCCCACCCCGCTCGTCCAGAAGGCTACTCAGTTGGGTTAGTTGGGGTAAGACAATATCCCGAATCTCTGGCAGATCAAGCAACCCAAAAGATGCCACGACATAGAGACCCCAGATCTGCTCAAAGCGGGTGATCGGCCAGACAGTTGGAAACAGACCGGGGCTATCCAGCCCAGTAGCGCGGCTCGCAGCCTCAAGATACGCCTCGGCACGGGCAATTTCCGTAGCAGGAAGACCATGTTGGCGGGCTAAGGTTAGCCAGCGCAGAGTCGCAGCCGGGCTATGCCCCACCCCCCCTGATCCATCCAGGATCTTCGGTTCTGCATGCTGCCCCCAAGCCTCGAAGGAGTGGGTCGCCGGAGTTCCAGCAATAAATGGGCGACGAGCAATCATAGTACGCCGCCGTTCCCCTAGCGCGGATAGCTGCGCATAGGGTTGGGGATCAAGCGGTTGTCCCATAGATTGTGCAGCATTGAGGAGCGGCGGTAGGACTAACTCACTACCCACCGGTAGATCATCGGGAAGTTGCTCATACCAGAGGTCACGCTGCTCTTCAAGGAACTTCAACCCAGCTTGTATAGCCTCTGCGACCGCCGGAGTAGGACGGTGCGCACTTAGCGCAAGCACCGCACTCAGGGTGGGTAACGTGCGTGTACGCGAGTGGATTGGCGGCCCCCAACCACCATCAGCCTGTTGAGCCGCCAAGAGCCAATCCCAGGTAGTGTGGTAGCTTGCATCCTCTGGCTGCATGTAGAGTGCCAGACAGGTATCATAAATGGACGGGCTGATCTGCCCCCCATCAGTAGCAAGTTTCGTGAGCTGAGAAATGAGTCCGGTGTGGGGAAGGTAAGCATGCATCGAATTGCGCTCCTTGTGACAAGATGCGAACACCCATGTTATCGGAGCGCCCCATCATTGGAGCATATCACTACATGGAAGATATTACCCGCGACAACTACACAGTGTAATGTAGAGATCGCACGACGCAATTACCCACCAAACCTTAATCCCACTATTCACCCAAACTATGATACCCTCTCTATAGCTATTCGTATCAGCTATGGAGGGACTCGTGAACCGTAACACCCAGATCGGAATCGCTGCCGGAGCTGTTGTCCTTGTCATCATCCTCGGTGTCTGGCTCTATACCTCCGTCCAAGGCGATACCCAGCCCGCCAGTGGCCCGATTACCGCCATCCCCTTGGCTACCAGCGCACCCACCACTCCCCCCGACGCTAATCCGACTGCCCCGACCGCCCCTACTGCTAACGATCTCCTGCGCTTCCAGATCGTGCAGAGTGAATCGACTGCAACCTTCACGATTGATGAGGTGCTCAATGGTAGCCCCTTCACTGTCGTTGGTACTACCGACCAAGTTGCAGGCGAAATCGCCGTGAACCCCGCCGATCTGAGTAGTGCCCAGATCGGTACGATTACGGTGAATGCCCGCACGCTCGCCACCGATAGCGAGCGCCGCGACCGGGCGATTAAGAATGCGATCCTTAATACCGATACGTATGAGTTTATTAGCTTCGCGCCTACGTCAATTACCGGGCTGAGCGGTAGCGGCACTCCCGGTACGCCCTACACCTTCCAGATTAACGGCGATCTGACCATCCGCGATACGACTCTGCCGGTCGTCTTTACTGCGACGATCACTGCCGATTCGACCAGCCGCCTCAGCGGTACGGCCACGGCTACCATTAACCACGCCGATTTTGGTATTGCGATTCCCAGTGTCCCGATGGTGGCGAGTGTGAGTGAGCAGGTGCTTATCGCGATCAATCTGGTGGCTACAACCCCGTAAGGATTATGCCACTATAGCCCGGTAGTGATACTGCTCCATCCTCAAGCATGACCGCATCGCTCATGATGGCGATCTCCCAACGCCCCGCAGGTAGCGGCACCCGACCCGCCTGCGGGCTGTTGTTCAGTGCCACCAAGCCTCTACGCTCGCCATCCCGGCATTCGTAGGCGTAGTGTCCCGCAGCATCATCAAGGTAGACCGTCTGCCGCTCTCCTCTCCATAACGCCGCCGTTGCACGCCGCACGTTGCCTAGGCGTCGGTAGAAGTTGAGCAGATCGCGATCCTGTTCTTCTCCCCACAGCATCGGTAAGCGCGATTCCTCCGGATGGCCGCTGCCATCTTCGTGGCGCACGTCTCTGCGCTGGCCTAACCCCACTTCCGTGCCGTAGTAGAGAATTGGCGGGTGTGGCAGTGTGTATTGGCAGAGTGCCGCCAACTTCAGCCGCCGCCGATCTCCTCCCACGATCCAGAGGAAGCGGTTCATATCGTGGTTATCCAGAAAACTGGGCAAGACGAAATCCGGTGGGAAGGCGCTCAAATGCCGTCGCACGAAGCTGTCAAAGTGGCTGGCACGGATCTCGTGGAAACCAAAGAAGAGCCGTAACGCTTGGAGTAACAGGAAGTCCAAACAGCCATCCAGCCGCCCCGTATAGGTGCGTAGCAGATCCGCCGCCTCGACCGCCTCACCGATCATGACCGCATCAGCACGAACGCGCCGCATCGCAGCACGGAAATCTACCCAGAAGGCATGCGAAGGGCCAAGCGCATAGTCCAAACGGAATCCATCTACCCCCTGCTGCAACCAAAAGACCGCCGCATCAATCAATGCCTGCCGCGCCTCCGGGTGGTCACTATCTATCTGCGGCAGGCTGCGTACCCCAAAGAACGAGATGTAGGTCTCTGGGTAGTTCGTAAAGGTGAACCAATCTCTGGTTGGGCTGTGTGGATCATGGTACGCTGCTTGAAAGGCCGGATGTTGATCCGAGATATGGTTGGCGGTGAAGTCGAGCAGTACCCGTATCCCCCGCGTATGAGCCGCATCAAGCAGCGCCCGTAGATCCTCCATGCTGCCTAAACGCGGCTCAACCGCGTAAAAGTCGGTTGTGTCATACCCATGGTGCGAGGGACTCGCGAAGATCGGCGAGAGCCAGATGATGCTCGCTCCTAACGCCGCGATCTGCTCGATCTGCTCGGTGACACATGCTATCGTCCCACCATAGAAGGCGTTCGGATCATCAACATGGGCAAACTCGCGCCCCTCACCAGGACAGTAGCGATCCACAAAGACTTGGTAGATCAGCCCGTCATAGAGCCAATCCGGCACATGGTCATCATCTACCCGGAAGGCAAACGTGCGCGCCCGCCGCACAAAGGTTAGCCCAAACTCAACCCCCACCGCCCCCAAGTAGATGTCCCCCGGTGATACATCACCCACTACTGTTCCATCCCCAGGGGTGCTACCAATAATCTCACTCGCCCACGTAGACTCACCATTCAGACTCGACCATGCCTCGATACGGTAGCGCACCGTCGTTCCTGCTGGTTGCGCCGGTACCTCCGCATCCCACTCCTCCAAATAGCCCCATAAGAAGGTTTCCCACCGTACACTATGGCGGCTGAATGCCGCCACCTGCGAGCCACCCGCAGCGACACCGTGTTCCCCCTCTGGCTCACTTCCATCGGTCGTAAAGTAACAACTCACCCGGTCGGCAGGGATGTGTGGCCCCAGCGAGACCCACAACTGCACGGGATGGTTGGGTAACGGATCAATCGGCTCGATGCGGTGGCGGTGCGCAATTCCCGCTAACTCCGCCTTCATCGCACCTAAACGCTGCGCATCGGTCGCCAGTGTCCCAAAGATAAAATCGGACGAGGCATGATCCGGCTCCATAGGCTACCCCTTTACCCCACCTACCGTCAGTCCCGACTCCAGGTATCGCTGGAGGAAGAGGAAGACGAGGATGGTCGGAATGATGATCAATAAGCCACCGGCTGCAAAGTAGCCCCACGGCACACTCTGGCTGTTCGCCATACTGTAGAGCCCCGGCACCACCAGCTTCATCGAGTCGGGTGCGGGTACCAGTACCGAGGCGAAGATGAAATCGCCCCAACCAGCCAGAAAACCGAGTAGTGCCGTCACCGCTAACGCCGGACGCGCCAAGGGCAGCGCAATCAGAATGAAGGACTGCACCGGCCCACAGCCGTCAATCTGGGCTGCCTCTTCCAACTCCACCGGGATGGTGTCGAAGTAGCCCTTCATATTCCAGGTACTAAAGACGAGGGTGGTGGAGGTATAAGCCAAGATCAAGCCCTCATGCTTCCCATACAGCCCCAGTGCGGTGAGCAACTGCGCCACGGCTACCAGCGCAAGTACCCCCGGAAAAGTCTGAATGGCCAGCAGCAGGATCAACCCGAACTCGCGCCCATAGAACTTGAAGCGCGAAAAGGCAAATGCGGCTGAGGTCGTCACGACCAGCGACACCACGGTAGTGATGCCCGCCACGTAGAGGCTATTCCGCAACCAGATCAACAAGGGTTTCTCGAAGATCATGATACGGTAGTTCTCGAACGTCCACTCCAAGGGCACAAACATCCCCGCTAGGTTCAGCGTATAGAGCCGGTCACCCACCCGCCCAGATGCGATCAGGGCAAACCAGAGCGGATAGATCGCAAACAGCGCCCCCAGGATCAGAATCCCATACTGGAGCGCCAATACCCCTTTGGTCGGTTTGCGTCTCATGACTCATATGCCCCTTTCGTGATCTTGGTTATGCGCAGGCTGTAGAGCGTGACCGCAAAGAGGAAGATGAAGAGAATGACCGCAAATGCCGTTGCGCGCCCATAGTTCTGGGTCTGGAAGATCTGCTTAAAGGCATAGACGATCACAAACTCGGTTGCCCCCGGTTTCCCCACCGCCTGGATCGGCCCGCCCTGCGTGATCGCCCAGGCTGTCCCGAACATCTGGAAGGCGGTGATCGAGGTCAGGACGGCTGCCGGCAAGACCGCAGGGCGCACCAGCGGCAGGGTGATGCGGGTCAGTTGTTGCCACCAACTTGCCCCATCCAAATCAGCCGCCTCATACACATCGTGCGGAACCGACTGCAATGCCCCCAGGATCGTGATCATGAAGAAGGGGTAGGAGAACCATGTGTCCACCAACACCACCGCCATAAAGGCAGTGACAGGATCTTTCAGCCATGCCATCCCGGTCAGGCCGAAGATGCCGAGCACCTGATTGATCGTCCCCTGTTCACGGAAGAAGAACTGCCAGATCAGCGCCATCAGAATACCGAGAGACGAGGCCGCCCAAGGGACAAAGAGCGCAATCCGAAAGAAGGTACGCCCCGGCAGATGCTCACTATTCAGGATGAGCGCAAAGGTCAAACCGAGCACAAAACTGAGCGGAACCCGCGCCACCACAAAGAGAATCGTGCGCCCAACCACCACCACAAAATCGCCGGTATCCATCAGAGCGTTATATGCCGCCCCGATATTGAGCGCAAACGCCAATACGAGGCTCAAGCCCAACCCGCCCCACCAGAGCGTACTGCTCGAAACGGGCGGTGCAGCCAGTTTGGCAAAACGCTTATTGAGCAACCATGCCACGATCAGGGGCAGAAAACAGAGCAGAATGAGCAACATCGCCCCCAGCGCAGCCGGGGTGAACATCGCCCCCAACAGATCGGTATAGTTCTTGAAAATCGGGTCTTGCAAACCATAGGGCGACCCCAACCCCGTCGGCGCTCGGTCACGGAACTGTGGCCAACAGAGCGGCTCCAGCAACCCCGTCAGCGACACCGTGCAGTCTGGGTTAGGTCGAAACTTATTGCGGTTGGTGAACGAGACATAGGTACTGAGGAGGATCGGGTAGACGCTGAAGAGCAGAATACCGAGCAGCGTTGGCCCAATGAAGAGCAGTACCGTCAGTGCCTTACGACGGGATGACCATGAGACCATACAGCCACCTTCCCCTAGCTTCCGGGAAGCTTGATGCTTCCCGGAAGCTCAAGCATCCCTACTTCATCTGGCTGATCGCATCCTCAACGGCAGCCTGAGCCGCTGCCAAAGCATCCGCCGGAGCCTGCGCCCCACTGAAGATCGCAATGCTCGCGTCACCCACTGGTGTCCACTGTGCCGACGCAAATGGCGTGTTGGCCATCGGCACACCCGCGTTCATCGCCTGCCCAAAAGCCGCCAACGTCGGTAGCGCCTGGATCTCAGCATCCTGCACCGCCGCCGTTGCCGCCGGAATGGTCTTGTTGACGAGCGCAATCGCCTTCTGCACCTCAGCACTCGTGAAGTACTGCATGATGTCCAACGCCACCTCGGCATTGCCCCGATCCACCGCATTCTTGGTCAGCAATAGGGTCTTGATGCCCACAAATGGCTTGCCCATCGGGAGAATGCCGTAATCCACAC
>RRYU01019016.1_pt2 | contig 17375 bp, 10 predicted proteins | sample 2162651 | NCBI WGS metagenome assembly RRYU01 (sample SAMN10267283, study PRJNA491782) | microbial mat metagenome | isolation source: biomat in the production well | place: Japan: Minami-Kanto gas field, natural gas well KTG3 | collected 2017-06 | reverse complement strand
CCACATGGCGCGTAATCTCGCGCACATGCACCCCCAACGCCACCGCCGCATTGAAGATACGTGCCCCATCCAGGTGTACCGGCAGCATCGCATCCTTCGCAATCGCCGCCACATCTGCCAGGTACTCCAATGGTAGCACCACCCCACCGCAGCGGTTGTGCGTATTCTCCAAGCAGATCAGGCTCGATGGCGCCTCGTGCTGATCATCACCCAGACTGACCGCCTCACGCAGCAGATCGAGATCGAGCGTGCCATCCGCAGCGGTCGGGAGCAAGTGGTACGCCATGCCACCCAGAGCCGAAGCCCCACCCGCCTCGTACCAGTAGATGTGGCACTGATCCCCAATGATCACCCGGTCGCCACGCCCACAATGGGCCAGTAACGCACTCAGGTTGCCCATCGTCCCGCTCGGCACCAACACTGCCGCCTCTTTGTCCAGCAACGCCGCCGCCATCTCCTCCAAGCGGTTGATGGTCGGGTCTTCCCCATAGACATCATCACCCACCTCGGCACGCGCCATCGCCTCGCGCATGGCCGGGCTAGGCAGCGTTACCGTATCGCTGCGCAGGTCTATCGCGCCCTGGTGGCGGTGGACAATCTGTAAGCCTTCGTACATCGTCACTACTCTCCCTGTAGATAGGTTCCGGCACACCAGCCCTCGATATTCGCCACCCGTACCTTCCACCAGTCTATGCCATCTGCTACGCTAGGCCCTTCGACCAAGAGTACCTGCGTGCCGGGGTCTATCGCCAATAAGATCTGGCTCTCGTTGAGGCCGGGTTGAGCACGAATGTTGAGCGCGATCTGACTGGTGACTCGCGCATTCCGACCGAGTACCAAAGCCCCCGGTGCAGCCGGAACCTCCGGGGTGGGGGAAGCGACCACCACCGGCGCAGTAGGCGCTGGCAGCAGTGCCGGATCTACTGTTGGCTGAACCTGCGTCGCCACCGTAGGCGTATTGAATGCCGGAGCCATACTGGTCGGGATGGCTGTGGGCAGGCTGCGTACAGCCCGGATCTGCTGGAAACTGATCGCTATTGCCGCGATGATCAATCCCAAACTGACCACGATCAGCAGCGGTAAGACCCACGGCTGTTGCTGGAAGCTGCGCTGCCAGCTATTCCCCCCCACTGACCCCAGCCGATCATAGTCGCTCTGACCACGCCGGGGGCGAGCCACATAGTGCGCCAGATCATCATCGGGGTAGACGGTGCGCTCACGGGGGGGCTGGCGCACCATGCGGGTGGTGGTGCGCCCCGTATCGGTATCGTGGCGTGGCGGGATGGCCGGGACATCATCATAGCGCCGCCGGGGCTGGGTCGGGGCTTCGGTTGGGCGTGCGAGCGGGATAGTAGCCCCGGCATCTTCGGGGCCAACCACCAACACATCAAAGAGCGGCAACAAGCGGGCGATCAGGCGGTGGTAGGCATCGAGCGTCTCCGCCGCCAAGGTGATCTGTTCGCCATGGGCGACCCGCGCCCGTAGCCGGTGCATCCGGAGGATGATATTGGCCTCGTTCGCCCCCAGCCGCGCCTGAGGATCTGCGGCAAGCAGATTGAGCAACTGCGGAAAGGATTCGCTGGAGAGACGGTGGCGTAGCGCATAGCCCCGCAGCGCATCCTCAATGCTGCCATGCAGACTGAGCAGCGCCAACTCGGGGGGGCCACGCCGCAAGCGCCCCAACGCCAGCGAGTATTTGGCTCGCGCTGATTCGAGCAGATCAATCGGGCCGGGTTGGGTCTCGTCGCTGCGTGTCATTGGGATGCCAGTTCCTCCTCAAGCAGCGTGCGCACCACCTGGGCATTCGCCTGCCCCTTCGTCGCCCGCATCACTATACCCACCAAAAACTGAATAGCCGTAGTCTTGCCGCCGCGATACTCACCAATCGCCTTGGCCGCCTTGGGATCGGCCAGCGCCTCGCGCACCGCCACCCGCAGTGCATCACTATCGCTGATCTGCGTCAAGCCGCGCTCCGTCACCAGAAGTGCCGGATCAGCCCCACTATCAAAACACTCCTCAAAGAGCTGCTTGGCCACCCCACGGGTAATTGCACCCTTGAGCACAAGCGCGATCAGGCCGGAGAGATGCGCCACGGGCATGCGCGTTGCCAGTACGGTTGCTGGTTCGCCACGCTCCTTGAGCAAACGGAAGCCCTCATTCAGCACCCAGTTGGCCACCTCTTTAGCATTGCCGCCAGCCGCCGCCACCGCCTGCTCGAAGTAATCGGCCACTCGGCGATCCAGGGTCAAGAGATCAGCATCCTGAAGACTCAGCCCGTAGTCGCTTTCGAAGCGGGCGCGGCGAGCATCGGGCAGTTCGGGCAACTCTGCGCGGCGCTCAGCTATCCAGGCGTCGCTCAGTTCCAGTGGCGGGATGTCGGGTTCGGGGAAGTAACGATAATCGTGGGCAAACTCCTTGGAACGCTGGCCCTCAGTACGCCCCAGATCCTCGCGCCAGCCGCGTGTCTCCTGCACCACCGTACCACCCGCGTTGAGCGTCTCGATCTGGCGTTGGATCTCATAGGTAAGCGCCCGCTCCACAAAGCGGAACGAGTTGATATTCTTAATCTCGACCTTCGCTCCATACTCAACCTGACCTTCGGGGCGCACGCTGACATTCGCATCACACCGCACCGCGCCCTCGTCCAGATTGCCACTACTCGCCCCGATCCAGACCAGAATCTGGCGGATCTTCTCAAAGACCAAGCGCGCCTCTTCGGGGGTCGTCACATCAGGGCGGCTGACAATCTCCATCAGCGGCGTACCGCTACGGTTATAGTCAATCAGTGACGAATCATCATCGGCATGCAGCAACCGCCCAGTATCTTCCTCGATATGCAGGCGCTCAATCCCGATGCGGCGCGTCTCACCCGCAGCGGTACGAATCTCGACCCAGCCATCACTACAGATCGGCTCATCATACTGCGTAATCTGGAAGCCCTTGGGCAGATCGGGGTAGGGGTAGAGCTTGCGGCTAAAGACCGAGCGATGGTTAACCCGGCAATTGAGCGCCATCCCCGCGCATGCCGCGAGTTCAACGGCGCGCTGGTTCAGTACCGGCAATGTACCGGGCAAGCCCAGGCTCACCGCCGAGACATAACTATTTGGCGGGGCACCGGCATAATCGGCGGGGCAACCATCAAACATCTTCGAGACAGTCTTAATATGGGCGTGGATCTCCAAGCCGATAGTCACCAGATACGCAGTCATGGACGCTCCCTATGGATACTGAAGGTTCAGAGTAGTGCAATCGTTCCCATATTGTAGCATAGGGTTAGGGTGGGCAAGCTTGAGGTTCCGTAGGGGGCAGGGCATGTGCAAAGTCCTTGGGGCTGCGCCCCAAGCCCCATTTTTGTGGTGTTGTGGCGGCTATGCCGCCACAACACCACAAAAAAATATCTTCGGGGGCGGCTGCGCCGCATTGGCGTTCGGTTAAGGAATACCGCGTATGGGGAACGTTGCGACGCGCCCCTACGTATCCCGAAGGTAGCACCGGCTTCCAGCCGGTCACGATGCGCCGCCGACCGGCTAGAAGCCGGTGCTACCTTCAGGCATAACCAAACGCCAATGCGGCAAAGCCGCCCCCGCAGATTTTTGTTAACTCGAAGAAGGGTTGGGACGAAAGGGATGCGGCGCAGTGGCTTCGACAAGCTCAGCCACCGCGCCGCTGGCGTTAGCTGAGCTGTTAGTATTATGCCTAGCTCACTGATACCTTATTTTTTTATAAGGTTTGTAAGCTCCTATTTTCAAAATGGAAGCCCTATAATAGGTGGTAGCTAGAAAAAAACCATATCGTTAAAAAATTATATTCATTTATAGTATTCCATTTCACATATATAAACAGCGGATTACACACTCATGAGCAAACCTCGAAAGGATAACAGGATGAAGAGCCTCAAACCGATCCTCACGTTCCTAATCGTCATGTCGTTCCTATTCGGTTATCCAGATCATAGGGTGACTCCAACCCAAGCTCAAGAGACCAACCCACCAGAAGTACCGCAACGTATTTTTCAGGATGAGCTTATTGCCCCGCATCCGAACTTAGGTCAATCCGTCGCTGCCCAGTTAGATGTCCAACAAGGGCCAGTTAACCCCAAAGAAGTTGCATTAGCCTTCATCAACACAACAACTATAGAAGGGCTAACAAGCGTTGAAGATCTCAATTGGAAGGTGGTATCAAGTGAACCTCTCGATACATCGCTCCATGTCGTTCGGCTTGAGCAAACCAAAGGCGAGGTTCCAGTATTTGGCGCCGGCCTAACGCTCCAAGTTGAAGGGGATGAGGTACGCAGTATCAGTGGAGTTTACCTGACCTCCATTGCGGCAGATAGCAAGCCAAGCCTGAGCATCGAAGAAGCATACAAAATTGCCCAGGAAGCCGCGCGGTTAGCTGCACTAGACGAAGCCCAAGCCGCCACAGAGGATGAAGCCTCCATCACAGCAGCGTGGACCAAACCCACCCTCACCGAGAGCGAGTTGGTCTTTTTCAACCCAGAACTATTCGCCCTCGCCCCGGATTCCACTGCTTTAGCCTACCATCTGATACTCACCACCGCCGATGAGAGTGACAGCATGGTCGTCATCGTAGATGCCGAGACGGGCAAGCCGTGGATCAGCTATGCCAATCACCAGCAGGGGTTGAATCGAGCCATCTATGATGGAAATTACACCACAACCGGAAGCAGTTATTGTTACAACGAGTATGGGCCTGTAGGAACAGCAAGCAATGATTGTATTGCTGCTTTTGTGAATACGGGTGCAACCTATAGTTACTTCTTCAACACCCATGGCCGAGACAGCTTCGACAATCGGGGCGCACAGATGGTAGCTCTTGCACGCTACGGCACCATGGCCAATGCGTTCTGGAACGGAAGATATACCGCATATGGGCCTGGGTGGGCTACCCGCGATATTGTCGCCCACGAATGGACCCACGCAGTTACCCAATACACCGCCAATCTCGTCTATCGCAACCAGTCTGGAGCGATCAACGAAGGCATGTCGGATATCTTCGCAGCCATGATTGATCGTGATGATTGGCTGATCGGTGAAGATGCCAATGGCGGGCCGATCCGTAGTATGGCCAACCCGACACTATACAACCAACCGGATCGTGTCAGCAACTATGTCTGTACAACCCAAGACAATGGTGGAGTACATATCAATAGTGGTATCCCGAATAAAGTCGCCTATCTTATGTCCGATGGTGGCACCTTCAATGGGCGCACCATCACAGGCATCGGGCGCAGTGCAACCGAACGCATCTTCTATCGGGCACTGGTCGGCGGTTTGAATCAGATGGCGAACTTCAACGATCTCCATAATGCACTACTCAGTGCGGCAGCATCCCTGTATGGCACAGGATCAACCCAGTACAATACAACCAATCTTGCATCGCAAGCTGTTGAACTCAATCAGCCATTACCATGTGGAGGTACGGTTACTGCTGATGCGTTTGAGGTTGACAATAGTAGCAGTCAAGCTAAGACCATCCTGACCAATGGTACATCCCATGGGCCACACAGCTTCCATCAAAATGGTGATCAGGATTGGCTACGCTTTAGTGCCACAGCCGGAACAATCTACCAGATTGAGACATTCAATCTTGGTTCATCTGCTGATACCATTCTCGCGCTCTATGCCAGTAATGCCTCCACGATGATTGCGATCAACGATGATTATGCTGGCAGCCGAGCTTCACGTATCACCTGGGCAGCACCAAGTAGTGGCACCTTCTACGCACGCATCAGCAGTTTTGGTGATCAGGGCGGGGCAAACCGTACCTATTCGGTGCGAATCACTGCCAATACGCCCCAAACACCAACTGATGCCTACGAACCCGATAATACTGCCAATGTAGCCCGGACGATCACGGTTGGTGGAGCCAGTCAAGACCACAACTTCCACATACGTGGTGATGAAGACTGGGTCTCCTTTAGTGCTCTGGCAGGTAATATCTATGTTGTCGAGACCTTTAATCTCGGCTCTACGAGCGATACTGTTCTCGAACTCTATAACAATCTTGGTACCCGTCTCGCCAATAATGACGACTCGGCAGGCAGCTTGGCCTCCCGCATCTCTTGGGTTGCGCCGAGTAACGGAACCTACTATGCGCGAGTCTTCCACTACCGTCAAGATGCGGGTGTGAATACTCGCTACTCCCTCCGTGTCACCAATACCGGGGTTGTGGGTGATGCCTATGAAGCTGATAATAGCCAGAATACCGCACGTCCAATCAGTGTGGATGGCGCATCCCAGCGGCATACCTTCCATATACCCGGCGATCAGGATTGGGTCTATTTTGATGCGAGTGCTAATACGGCCTATGACATCAGAACGCTCAATCTGGCGACTTCCAATGATACTGTCCTCGAACTGTATAGTAACCTCGGTACACTCATCAGTACGAATGATGATTATAGCGATTTTGCCTCGCGAATCCGCGTAAATATCTATAGTTCGCAACGCTTCTATATCAAGGTGCGTCACTATAGTGCGACAATTGGTAATCCCAGCCTGAGCTATGATCTTCAGATCACGTCGGTTCCCATTGTTGTAGGTGACGCCTACGAAGCAGATAACTCAACTGCCCAGGCACGCCTCGTAGTGCCAGGTAGTGATGATGCCCCGGTGACAGAGAGCCACAACTTCCATGCATCTGATGATACCGATTGGGTACGCTTCACTGCAATCCCTGGGAATCGGTATACGTTCGAGACGGCCATGTTGGATACTCGTGCTGATACGGTACTCGATCTCTTTGCTGCCAATAGCACGGTGCCATTGGTCTCGAATGATGATGGGGCTGGTGCGCTTGCCTCACGCATTGTCTGGACAGCACCCGATAATGGGCAGTATTTCCTACGGGTACGTCCCTTCTCGGTCTCTAATACCGGTAGTAACTCTGGCTATACTCTCCGCCTCTTCGCGTTTGGCACTCCCGCCACCCCTGATAGTTATGAGTCTGATAACAGCGCAGGCAGCGCACGGACAATTATCAGTGGTGATGTAGGGCAGCGCCATAACTTCCATACGTCAGGCGATCAGGATTGGGTTGTGTTTCAAGCCCTTCAAGGCGTCTCCTATATCCTGAGTACATCCCAACTCGCTACCCGTGCCGATACGGTTCTGGAGTTGTTCGATAACAACGGCACAACCCTCCTCGCCTTCAATGATGATGCTGATGGCTACGCTTCACGCATTGTCTGGGCAGCACCAAGTACTGGAACCTACCGTGCCCGCGTGCGCCAGTTCAATGCCAGTATCTTTGGGGCGAATACCGACTATACCTTGAGCCTCATGGGGAGCAATGATGGGTATGAGCCGGATAATCTCATCTCACAGGCACGCTCAATCAGTGTGAATAGTTCCTCTAACCAGGTACATAACTTCCATATTCCTGGTGATTATGACTGGGTCGCCTTTAATGCTCAACCCGATACGATCTATACCATCGAGACCCTCAATCTCGGGATGTGTAACGACACCGTCCTCGATCTTTACAATGCGAGTGGAACCCTCCTAGCCAACAATGATGACTACAATGGCCTCGCATCACGTATTGTCTGGAATTCGAGTAGTAGTGGAGCACTGTATGTGCGAGTGCGACACTATTCGTCTACTACATATGGTTCCTGTGCATCCTATGAACTGCGCGTACAGAGTATCAGCAATGTAACCATAGATGCCTTCGAACCTGATGGTAGTATCTCGGCCGCTCAGTTCATTGCGGTGAATGGAAGTGCTCAAAATCACAATTTCCATGTCCCTGGCGATCAAGATTGGGTGTTCTTCTACCCGATAATCGGCTGGAACTATATGATCGCAACCACGAACCTGGGAACATGTGGTGATACGATCATCCAACTCATAGATCGCTATGGCAATCCGTTAGCCTACAATGATGACTATGGTAGCCTGGCCTCGCGGATTGTCTGGACAGCAACATCGAACGATCCGCTCTTGGTTCGAGTTACTCATTACTCGAATAGTACCTCTGGGAACTGTACAAGTTATGACCTCTCGGTAACGGGTACCGCAGGGATTCCGATTGATGCCTATGAACCCGATGATATACCAGCGCAATCCCGCGCTATCATGATTGGATCGGGTGCTCAAGCGCACAACTTCCATACTGCTAGCGATGTTGATTGGGTCTATTTCGATGCAGTCGCTGGTACTACCTATACGCTATATACGTCCAATCTGGGAAGTAACGTTGATACGTACCTCTGGCTCTACAATAGTAGCGGTACACTTCTGGTCTCTAATGATGACTACCTCTACATGAGTTGGGCGTCACAGATCATATGGACAGCCCCCGCTACTGGGAGGTACTACGCAGCGGTCAATGCCATTAACTCAACTGGCGGCATGCTGACCAGTACCTATGACCTTAGCGTGGTGGTGGGCGCAATGATGGGGGCGAATGAACCTGCTGCCCAAATCGCCACCAAGCCTGTTCAGTTCGCTACTGATAGCGATCTTCCCGTCGCTACAGATGATCAGTTGCGTCTGACTGAGATCGAAGTAAATGGTACGGTTGAAGTAGGATCGGAGTTCACAACCATCATCCATGCGACTGGCCATGCTGATGAGTACAAGCTCTTGATTGGAGCTAAATCCACCTACCTGGAGTTGGTAGATATTCAGCCACTCAATCCGGATGGTCAGCCTATTGATCTGCATAGCAATCCTGATGAACAGCTATGGGTCGGCCAGGGTAATGGGCTCTATGATCTGGCAGTCTATACCGCATGGAGCAGCAGTGAGTCACAGCCACTGGTTGCACTCCGCTGGCGTGTGCTGGTTCAACCAGAAGGAAAAATGCTAGAGATGCCAATCTCATTACTGGGACACGCATCTGATAACACACTCTGGCAGGGAGGTATGATCACGCTCCATGCAGGCGTGGATAGTACCCTGAAGATCGAGGCGATTACTCCCACCCAGTTGCCCAGTACAGGAATCAACACCTTCAATATCCGAGCAACGGGGCTAGGCGGTGAGTTGCCTAAGGTCTATCTGGTTGATGTGGCGACCAGTGAAGTGGTATCGGTCGGTTCGGTGAGCTATCTACCCGAATCGGAGACGGATCTTATGGTAACGATAGATGACTCTATCAAGGTAGGTACCTACAAGGTTCGGATTGAGACGATTGGGGGGTTGAGTGCTATCTCCGATGGTACGATAAGGATTGTACAGCCCTATAGTGTCTATCTACCACTGGTTGTTCGTTAGCGATGGCCCTTGATACTCAGGGCAGCGGGGGAGGCTTCGCCTCATAGGCATTCGGTTACGCCTGAAGGTAGCACCGGCTTCCAGCCGGTCACGATGCGCCACCGACCGGCTAGAAGCCGGTGCTACCTTCGGGCGTCCGTAGGGGCGCACCCCTGCGCGGTATTCCTTAACCGAGCGCCAATGAGGCTTCGCCTCCCCCGCTGATTTTTTGTTCTGTTTTGGCGTCTGCGCTGCCAAAACAGAACAAAAATTAGGGTTTGGGGCATAGCCCCATGAATTGGTTATCCCTGCGCTATAATGCCCGCATACGGACAAGAAGCGCGACAAAGGAGTATCTGCGCAATGCTCGATCTAACTGCCGGGTATGGCATGTTCCTCAATGACGAACACGAGATGCTACGCCGCACAGTGCGTGATTTTGCTGAACGTGAAGTGGCTCCGCATATTCGCACCTGGGATCGGAGTGGTGGCGAACATACCGAGGGGCCAGAGGATCGCCCCCATATTCGCCCCATCCTCAAGCGTATGGGCGAGTTGGGGTTGTTGGGTATCTGCATCCCCCAGAAGTATGGCGGTGCAGGTATGGATTACCTCGCCCTGGCGGTGGTGTGTGAGGAGCTAGAACGGGTAGATAGCTTCCTGCGCGTGGTGATCAGTGTCCATACTGGCCTCAATTCGCTCTCGCTCTTTCAGTGGGGTAGCGAGGAGCAGAAACAACGCTACCTCATTCCCCAGGCCAAGGGCGAACTGCTCGCCGGATACTGCCTCACCGAACCCAACTCCGGCACCGATGCGGTCGCCATGCAGGCCACCGCCCGCCGCGATGGCGATGCCTACATCCTCAATGGTGAGAAGATCTGGATCAGCCTCGCCGATATTGCCGATACCTTCCTCGTTATCGCCAAGACCGACCCCAGCAAAGGCGCACGCGGTATCTCGGCATTTATCGTCGAGCGCACCATGCCGGGGGTCTCTTCCTACCCGCTACACGGCAAACTCGGTATGCGCGCAGGCAACACCGGCGGCTTGGTCTTGCAGGATGTGCGTGTGCCGCTCGCTAACCGCCTGGGTGAAGAGGGCGAGGGCTTCAAGATCGCCATGGCCGCACTCGACAACGGCCGCTACACCGTCGCCGCCGGAGCCACCGGCCTGATCCAGGCCAGCCTCGAAGCCAGCCTGAAGTATGCCGAAGAGCGCCACAGTTTCGGTGGCCCTATCGCCGATCATCAACTGGTGAAGCGCATGATCAGCCATATGGTGCGCAAACTCGACACCTCGCGCCTGCTGGTCTACCGCGCCGGTTGGATGAAGAACCAGGGCCAGCGCAACACCCGCGAGACTACCCTGGCCAAGTGGCACGCCACGGTGAGCAGCTTCGAGTGCGCCGATGATGCCATCCAGATCCACGGAGCCTATGGCTACTCGGATGAGTACCCGGTGGAGCGATACCTGCGCAATGCACGTGGAGGCATCATCTACGAGGGTACCCGCGAGCTACAGGAACTCTTGCAAGCCGATTTCGCCCTGGGGCGACGCATCAACCCACCGCTGCGCTGCGAGTTGCCCGCGTATGATCCCACTGAGTGGGGGGGATGATGCCACGTAGGGGCGCGTCGCGACGCGCCCCATGCGTCCCCAAGCCCTATGAAGGCTTCGATCATCGCGCCGGAGGGCGCATCACGATGCGCCCCTACGCACGTCCGAAGGTAGCACCGGCTTCCAGCCGGTTGGTGTTGCATCGTAACCGGCTGGAAGCCGGTGCTACCTTCGGGCTTACCCGAACGCCAATAGGATGATCCCCTACCATCCATTCAAAAAATATACTATAATGCACCGCGTCGGAGTAGGAGCAATCTAAGGAGATCAGAATGCACATCGTTGTGTGTATGAAGCAGGTTCCCCGCGACAACTCGGTCAAGCTCAATGCTGACCTGAGCATCAATGCGGACGGCATCGAGAAGATCATCAACCTCTTTGATGAGTATGCCGTTGAGGAGGGCATCACCTGGAACGAGAAGCATGGTGGCAAGTTGACGGTACTCTCAATGGGCAACGCCGACTGGACGGATCAGATTCGCCGCGCCTTGGCCATGGGAGCCACTGATTCGTTGCTGCTGAGTGATCCGGCCTTCGCCAATACCGATACGCTGGGCGCGGCGCGTGCCGTTGCCACTGCCATTCGCAAGTTGGGTGATGTGGATCTGGTCATCACCGGGCGCAACAGCACCGACGATGAGAGCGGAGCCTTCGCCCCGGCGCTCGCCCGCCACCTCGGCTGGCCCCAGATTACCTATGTGGGCAAGATCCAGGACGTAGATCCAGCGGCTAAGTCCATCACCGCCGAGCGTAACCTGGAGACGGTGGTCGAAACCGTACAGAGTCCGCTGCCCGCCGTCGTCAGTGTAATCAAGGACATTAACAGCCCGCGCTACCCCTCCCTGTTGAAGATCAAGCGCGTCGCCAAAGTCGAGCCACCCGTCTGGAGTGCCGCCGATCTGGGCCTCAGCGCAGCCGATCTCGCCCCGGCTGCCGCCCTCAGCGCCCGCACCCCCGCGCCCGCTCGCCCCAATGGCGAGATGATCACCGGGGCCGATGCGTCCGCCAAGGTTACCGCGCTGGTCAATAAGCTCCTGGAGAACCAGGTTATTTAGGACGCTGCATGCGATCCAAGGGAGGATAGAATGGCAGGCGTACTGGTATGTGTTGAGCAGGTAGGCGGCAAGATTGCCGCGATTACCCGTGAGTTGTTGGGTAAGGGTCGCGCTCTGGCTGATGCCCTGGGTGGCCCGCTCGCCGCTGCGGTGGTTGGTGGCGAAGCTGGCGATCTGGCCAATCAGGCCGTCGCCCTGGGTGCTGATACCGTCTATGTGGTGACCGATGCCGCACTGGCGACCTACACCACCGATGGCTATGTCGCGGCGGCCAAGGCGATTGCCGAGCAGGCACAGCCCGCGCTGGTGCTGGCCGGTGCCAGCTTCCAGATGCGCGACTTTGGCGCGGCACTGGCTGCCGACCTGAATGCGGGTCTGGCGGTTGATGCCACCGACATCACAGTTGCTGGTGGTCAGATCAGCGCCGTGCGCCCCTCACACGGCGGCAATGTGATCAACACCCTTGCCTTCGCCGCTGGCCGCCCGGCGGTGGTGCTGGCACGCAAGCAGAGCTTCCCCGAAGCGGCGGAGCAGGCCGGGCGCAGCGGCAGTATTCAGAATGTCGCCATGCCCGCCACTAGCGTCCGCACCAAGGTGGTGAGCGTAGCCCCCAAGAGCGGCGCGGTCAACCTGGCCGACGCCTCGGTCATCGTCAGCGGTGGGCGCGGGCTGGGCAACAAGGACAACTACTTCAAGCTCATCCCACCCCTGGCCGAATCGCTCGGTGCCGCCTATGGTGCCTCGCGTGCGGTCGTGGATGATGGCTGGGTACCCTACGAGCACCAGGTCGGCCAGACGGGCAAGACGGTCAGCCCGAAGCTGTACGTGGCCTGCGGGATTAGCGGAGCCATTCAGCACCTGGCGGGCATGCGCACCTCGCGCTCCATCGTGGCGATCAACAAAGACCCGGACGCCCCGATCTTCCGCGTTGCCACGTATGGCGTCGTGGGCGACGTGAATGAGGTGTTGCCATTGCTGACCGAGCAACTCAAGGCGCGCCTGGGGCGGTAGGCGCATGAAAGTAGAGACGCATCATGATGCGTCTCTACCAGGGCATGTGCAAAGTCACCTCCGGTGGGGGTTCGGGTTTGTTGTTGTTTTGCGGCGAAGCCGCAAAACAACAACAAAAAGTGGGGATTGGGGCGTAGCCCCAAGGACTTTGCACATGCCCTGGCGTCTCTACAGACGGATGAAGGTAGAGACGCATCATGATGCGTCTCTACCCCGGCAACTCCGCAATCTTCTGGCGCACCTGTTGGGCGAGGCGCTGGAGTTCGCGGTTAACCACAAACTGCCACTCATCAGCCTCCTTATCCTCCAGGGCACCACCGCCATAACGCAGTTCCATAGCCAAATTCCAGCCACGCCGTTCGGCGAAGCGTTGCAACTCAGCGCAGCGACTAGGGGGCCAGCGGCGCTTAATGAAGTGCTGGAAGGCCAGTTCCATACGTCGGGAACCATCGGGGTTGAGCGAGGGCAGGGCGAACCATGGCTCAGCATCGTTCGGGTCAGGAGCCTCAGCTCGCGAGAAATAGATGGACTTGTTGGGGATGGAATAGCGCCACTCGCCATCGCCATCATAGTTGGCGGGGTTATTGGCAATTGCGCCGGTGAGCATACGATCTGTAATAGTCATCGTCAACACCTCAATCTGAGACGGTGCAAACGGGCTTCTTTCGTTGTTTAGGATAGCATGCCGCTAGGACTACGTCAAAGAACGGACAGACGTTATTGCAGCCCCCCCACGAGTATGGTACATTTCATCCAACAGGCGCACAGCAATGGCGCATGTACGTCTGAGAAGGAGGCGGGGCGGTGGCGCAATCCGACGATCATCACCAGAATAGCCGAATCACTCCAGCGATTGAGGATTACCTCAAGGCGATCTACATGCTCCAACAGCAAGGTGGGGTTGTAACGACCTCAATGTTGGGCGATCAGCGCGGCTTTAAGCCCGGTTCCGTCACTGGGATGATTAAGAAGCTGGCCGAAATGGCATTGGTGCAGCACACACCCTACCAGGGGGTACAGTTGACCCCGCAGGGTGAACGGATCGCCCTAGAGGTGATCCGCCACCACCGGCTGCTCGAACTCTACCTCGTGGAGGCACTGGGCTATAGTTGGGATGAGGTACACGAAGAGGCGGAGCGATTAGAGCACCACATCAGTGAGAAGTTGGAGGCGCGCATTGCGGCGCACCTCGGCAACCCAGATGTGGATCCCCATGGTGATCCGATCCCGACGCTGGAGGGGCGGCTGCCGGTGAGTGCCAATCTGCGGCTGGCGGATCTGGTGGTGGGGGATTGGGCGCGTATTACACGGGTACGCGATCAGAGTGCCGAACGGCTGCGCTACCTAGCCAATCTGGGGCTGATTCCTGGTACTTGTATCCAGATCGCTGAGAGTGCGCCGTTTGATGGGCCGATTTCGCTACAGGTTGATGGGCAGATCTGCCCACTCGACCGGCGTTTGGCGCGCACGATTGAGGTGGCGCGGTTGGGGGATGGGGAATAGGTGTGGTGGTGTTTGGCGGCTACGTCGCCAAACACCACCACACCTTGATTCCCTAGTGATCATCGTGGGAAGCGGCCATAGCGCGTTGGCGAGCCGCAATGGCGAGTGCCTTGGCGCGTTTGGCACCGTGTTTCTCGATAGAGTAGGTGGTGCGCCCGCGCTTGCCGTTTACCGACCATGTGGCTTCGTAGACTTCGCGCCCGCCACGCATGCGCCGGTGTATGCCGGTGTTTGCGGGTGGTGGCGAGCCAGGGCGGGGTTTGCCGAGCTCTTTGGTTACTTGATCGCGCCATTCGATGGCTGCAGCTAAGGCCGAGAGTCGGTCGCCATAGACACTATCACTAAAGAGCTTACTGCGCGCTTCACCCTTCCAGCGCACACGCACAAAATAGCCCTGGGACTTAGCATAGTCCATGCGGGTAATGTTGACGTAGCGGGTGGATTTTCCCTTGGGTGTCTTACGCACCGTCGTGGTGGGTGGAGCCGATACGAATGCAGACGTAGTAGGTAGTGTTACCTCACGTTGTGGAAGATCGGACAGGGGTGGGGTTAGGCTCTCTGGGAGTTGGGCCGCTGCCTCACGGACGAGTGATTCCCATTGGTCGTCGTCGTTTGGGTTCAAACCACGACGCCGGTGCTGTACTGATTTCATATAGCTGTAGATTAGATCATCGAGCGAAATTGTTGCCTTTAAGGATACCACAAAGTAGGGAGACTGTTCACACCTCCCCTACCACTGCGGCTCCCAATTGGGTGGCGTGGCGTAGTAGCCAGCCATTAGCGGCGGTACGCATACCGATGATAGCGTAACTGATCTGTGTGGTTGGATCGTGCCATGCAATAGCACCAGAGGCACCGGCATGGCCGAAGGAGTGGGGTGGGAGGGTTGCGGGTGCCCAATGGGGATCTTTGAGGCCACGCAGTTCTGGGCCGATAGCCCAGGGGCAATCGGGGTACCAGAGCGGAGCGATGGAACCCCCAGGGAGTCCAGGGGTTTGGTTTTGGAGTGCGGCATGGCGGAGGGTTGGGGAGAGAAAGCGTGGCGGGTAGCCAGCGAAGGCACGCACAAGGCTGAGTGCGCCGCGTACAGTAGTGAGGAGCCCTGCCCAGGGGAGGGCGAGGGAACGGTAGAAGGCCGAGTTGAAGGGAGCCAATTCGGGTGGGTTATTGCCGCGCACATCAGTAATGAGGGCGGGTGTGCGGGGCAGATCGTGGCCGAGGTAGCCCTCAATAGCGAGGGGATGCAGCACTAGATCGTGCAGTGCGGTAGAGAAGGGCAGACCGATAGTCATCTCGATGACGAGGGCGGCCAGGCCATAGCCGAGGTTGCCATACTGCACGCGGTGTCCCGGCGCAGCAACGGGAGGTTCGGCGAGGCAGACGTCCGCGAGTTTGGGCCAGGTCAGTCCGGGTTGGTAGGGTGCCCAGGCAGGACGGACATCTACGGGGAGGCCGGCACTGTGGCTGAGGATGCGACGGAGGGTGACGCCGGGGCGGGCAGCGGCGGCGGTAGGCAGATATTCGGCAAGGTCAGCATCAAGATCGAGTACCCCTAGATCAACCAGACGCAAGATTGCGAGTGCTGTGGCCAGTTTGGTCAGTGAAGCAACGGGTACGAGAGTATCTTCAGAAAGCGCCACTCCTGCCGCATCACTCCCCAATACAACCGTCTGGGCGGGGGAGTCGGCGTGGGCTACGGCAAGGATCAGCCCAGGCATACGAGCAGCAGTACGGCAGGTTTCGGCAGCGGTGGCGAGGGTGTCAGGGAGCATACGCACCTCAATCCTGGTGGTCTTCAGTATGTGGGGTGATTCTAACATTTCTTCGCAACGCAGACAAGGTACAACCACACGCTCAGCCGGGAGTCTCTGCTGCCTGAGCCTGTCGAAGGCAGCGCACCGGTGGCTTCAACAAGCTCAGCCAACGGGTATCTCCGCTGCCTGAGCCTGTCGAAGGCAGGGCATGTGCAAAGTCACCTCCGGCGGCGGTTCGGGGGCGGCGAAGCCGCCCCCGAAGATATTTTTTTGTGGTGTTTTGGCGGCTTCGCCGCCAAAACACCACAAAAATAGGGCTTGGGGCGCAGCCCCAAGGACTTTGCACATGCCCTGCTGTCGAAGGCAGCGCACCGGTGGCTTCGACAAGCTCAGCCAACGGGTATCTCCGCTGCCTGAGCCTGTCGAAGGCAGCGCACCGGTAGCTTCGACAAACTTGCCGCAGCAACGAAGAGGCTATGCTATACTGGCAAGGTCAAATTAGGGACATCGAGATCATACGTTCCTGGAGGCAATGATGCACTTTGGGTTGACCGACGAGCAGGCAATGATTCGCCAGACGGTACGTGAGTTCGCTGAGCGTGAAATCGCACCGTTGGCACGGCATGTGGATGAGAGTGGGGAATTTCCGGCTGAGACCTTTCGCAAGATGGCGGCACTGGATCTGATGGGGTTGCCCTTCCCTGAAGAGTGGGGTGGTGCTGGGGCGGATGCGATCAGTACGGCAATTGCGATTGAAGAGGTAGCACGTTGCTGTGGCTCGACGGCTATCGCCTATTCGGCACATATTGGGCTAGGTAGTGCGCCCATTGCCATGTTTGGGAATGATGAGCAGAAGGAGCGATTCCTCAAGCCAGCGGCTCAGGGTAAGCATATGGCCGCCTTTGGCCTGACCGAGCCGCACGCCGGGTCGGATGCGGGGGCTACCCGCACGACGGCGGTGCTGGAGGGTGATGAGTGGGTGATCAACGGCAGCAAGATGTGGATCACCAATGCACCCGTCGCGGGCCATGTGATTGTCACGGCCGTCACCGACAAGGATAAGGGCAAGAAGGGGATCAGCGCGATCATCATTCCGGGCGGGACTCCCGGTATGACCTTCGGGAAGCCGGAGGAGAAGATGGGTTTGCGCGGCTCGGTGACGACGGCGATCCAGCTTGAGAATGTGCGCGTGCCGCAGGAAAACCTGTTGGGTG
>RRYU01004083.1_pt1 | contig 17386 bp, 16 predicted proteins | sample 2162651 | NCBI WGS metagenome assembly RRYU01 (sample SAMN10267283, study PRJNA491782) | microbial mat metagenome | isolation source: biomat in the production well | place: Japan: Minami-Kanto gas field, natural gas well KTG3 | collected 2017-06 | reverse complement strand
GGACACCCGTCTGCCCGTGTGGGGCGAAGGCCCGACGAGCGGATGGGACCGTGGCGACGCCGATGGGAAGGATCTCGCCGATCGCACAATGAATCGCTGTGAGTTCCTTCCCTGCCCCACCCATCCGGCCCATCCGGTTCACAAAGGTGTTGATGTGGATGGACACACGGGTGTGTGTAGCGGGTCAGGATGACAGAGCGGTGCGAGGTTGGGGCATAGGCCCAGGCATGTGCCAACTGCGCAGCAACTCGGCTTCACTGCTACCCAACCGACATGCCTGCACCAGCAGCCAGACCGGCATACGGGTACGGACGATCCGCGCTTCACCACCGCATATCTCCGGCGTACGCTCGATTCCGGCAGAGGCATCGCCTACATCACTGGCGATCCAGTGGAGTCGCTGCGCTTTTTCGGCCCGGCTCAACGGGGGCAGGGTGTTCGCTATGTCCGGTAACGCATGCATTGGCGTGACGCCCGTTGGTATGGATCGAGTCAGTGTGGCGTAGTGTGCCATGGCCGCTTGAACGAAACCAGCGTCGATGCTATCTTGCTCGAACCAGCCAGTCCCCCTGCGCCTCAGTATCACCATCCACCTCGACGAACGTGTGGCAAGGGGCGGGCGATCCACCATGCTGGGTGATGGGGTGAGCAGGTCGTCTGACTGACTGGTTTGAACCACGAAGGCCACGAATGCACGAAGCATGGGTGTGCAGGCGATACCACGCCCCGTATGTATCCCATCGGGCTACGACAGCATTATCCTGACCCGTGTACTGGATCTGGCCGAAGCTCTACGCAACGTTGATTGTGTAGATGCAGCTATGCGCATAGAGACAGTGATTTCGAGTAAGCTTTGGAGTGAGCTATGCAGAATACCGTGTTCATTCATGAAAAAGCTATTGTTGAGTCAGGTGCAGAAATTGGTCAACGCACGCGCGTCTGGGCATTTGCGCACATCTTGCCTGGTGCTGTGATTGGCGAGGATTGTAATATATGCGACCATGTTTTTATTGAGAACGATGTAAGAATTGGTGACCGGGTTACTATCAAATCGGGCGTTCAACTTTGGGATAGTATCCGTATAGAAAACGATGTTTTTATTGGGCCTAATGCTACATTTACAAACGACCCGTTTCCTCGCAGCAAAAAGCATCATCAGAATTATCCCATTATCCGGATCTGCTATGGTGCATCGATTGGTGCAAATGCAACTGTACTACCCGGTGTCACAGTTGGCCGCAACGCTATGGTTGGCGCTGGATCGGTTGTTACCCAAGATGTACCGCCGAATGCAATTACTTATGGAAATCCAGCCAGGATCCATGCCTATGTCACATCTCAACCAACGCCTGTTGTTATGTTCCAAGCTGAGACGGGATATCTGCCCAATCTGGTGGTTGAGGGTGTTAAACTCATAGAGCTACCCTCATTCGTCGATATGCGTGGGAGTCTTGCAGTCGGAGAAGTTGCAAAACAGATACTTTTTACTCCTGAGCGTTTTTTTCTAGTGCATGAAGTACCATCCCAGAGAGTTCGTGGTGAACACGCACATAGAGAATGTTTTCAGTTTCTCGTGTGTGTTCATGGCAATTGTTCGGTTGTTGTCGACAACGGATGCCAGCGTCAGGAAGTTCGGCTTGATCGCCCTAATCTTGGTCTTTTAATACCACCCATGATCTGGGCCACACAATACAACTATGCGCCAGATACCGTATTGTTGGTGTTAGCATCCCATCGGTATGATGCGAATGACTACATTCGAGACTATGATGAGTATCTGGCTTTAGTAAGATAATCCACCACGTACTAATGCCATTATTGCCGTATATCTCTACGAATAATCAGTAAACATAGCACCGCGCAATCTGATTACCTGGTGCTATGGCTTGAAAGTGATTAAAATACAGCAAGCAAGCGTATGGCGAGATGGGTTCTCACCTATTACATGATGGGTAGGTAGAAATAATTGAAAGCATTCGCGCATGTACTAGAGACGTTTCAGGAGTTCGTAATGCTTGACTTAGGGCTTCTTGGCAAAGCCTGGCGTAAGCCATACTGGGTATACAATTACGTGGTTAACAAAACGTCGTTCTGGAAACGATGGTGTCTTAAGATGCAAGCAAGACTATACGGCACCAAGGTTCAAATTGGTCGCAACGTAATCATAAATCACCCAACGCAATTTCAGGGCTTTGGAATATTAATTCTCGAAGACGATGTTAAATTGGGATTCATGATGGCTGGATTGAGGAACGCCCCCATTTTATTGCAGCCACGAGCAAATGTATCTGTCATTCAGATTTGTCGAGGCAGCATGTTGATGAATGGCTGTGAGTTAATGTCTCAGTCAAGGATTTCTATTGGTGAGAACTGTCGTATTGGAGCCGGTTGTATATTTTTAGATGCTGATTTCCATGCTTTGGGGGTAGATGAACGCGACAAGGTTGGTGTTACTAAACCGATTATTGTTGGTAATAATGTCTGGCTTGGACGGAGTGTGACAGTTCTAAAAGGAGTCCATATTGGGAATGATGCCGTTGTCGGAGCCAACTCTGTGGTTACCAAAGACATTCCCGCTGGCGGAATAGTGGTTGGCAACCCAATGCAAGTTGTTGGTTCTATCTATGAACGAGATGCTAGGTGATGGCATCCTTTGCACTGAGATGGCGATCCCAAATCCAACTTGCCCTGACGAAGCTGCGGGGTAACGGGCTTATCAATGCCGGAATTTGGGTTGGCTTGTCGAATATCATTAACATCGCGGCCGTATTTGTCGTGCAGAAGGTGATCGCACTTCAGGTGGGCCCGGCGGGCGTGGCCATTGTCGGCCAATACCAGAATTTCCTGGGCATCACCATCTCTCTGGCCAATGGCGGTATTAACTCCGGCATCGTGAAGTATGTCGCCGAATACCGCCGGGATGCTGAGCGTAACGCGGTGCTCATCTCCAACGCCACGCGTGTTACACTGTTCTGCTCGGCTATTCTGGTCATGATACTTATGCTCTTTGCCGAGCCGCTTAGCCGCTATCTCTTTCAGGCTGACGCGTATAGCTTTATCCTGCGGCTTCTGGGCCTGACCATTACTCTGTTTGCCCTGAATACACTGCTGATCTCCGTCCTCAACGGCTTTGGCGAGATCCGCAAATATGCCGGTTCAGCGATTGCTCGGAGTGTGGTGGGCATTCTGTTGACTGTAGCACTTAGCCTGGCCTGGAACCTGAGCGGTGCCCTGGTCGCGCTGACTATTGTCCAGTCGCTGGTCTTTTTTGTGACACTCTTTTTTGTGGTTCGCAGTCCCTGGTTTACCTCTCGATTCTTTGCGCAGCAATTTGACGCTGCGGTCACGCGCAAGCTCCTGGCCTTTTCACTGATGGCTCTCACCTCGGCAGTGCTAGTGCCGCTGGTACAGATTCTGGTGCGTAACCATATAATTACTGCACTTTCACTAAAAGATGCTGGCTATTGGGATGCCATGTGGAAGATCTCTCAAGGGTATCTAGGCATTATTACCGGCACCCTGAGTGTGTATTACATGCCTAAGCTATCTAACTTGCAGGCGGTTGCCGCCATTCGGCGTGAGATATGGAACGGTTATAAGCTGATTGTGCCTGCTTTGCTAGTTGTCCTTCCGCTCGTTTACGTGCTGCGTATGCCCATCATTTACCTGCTTTATAGCGAGCAGTTCACGCTAACAGCCGGGCTGTTCCTACCTATGCTTATTGGCGATTTCTTCAAGATCGTCTCCTGGTTGGTAGCCTTCTTAATGTTGGCCAAAGCCAGAACCAGGATGTTCATTGCTACCCAGATTGTCTTTTCAGCTATTACCTATGCTCTGTCAGTTCTCATGGTCAATGCCTGGGGATTGCAAGGGGTTGCCTGGGCACATGCTGTCAATTATATAATCCTTACTGTTGTTGTATCATATCTTCTGCGGGAGTATTTGTTTAAGCGTTATGAATCACGATAGCATTGGTTTTTTTTATCCGACCAGGGCTGTGGGTGGGGCGCAATATCTCTTTGTGCGCATCGCTGAATATCTCATTGAGTACACACCATACAAAGTAGTTCTGATAGACTACGCAGATGGATTCATTAGAAGTAAATTAGGAGATAAGAACTATCGTTTCATCAAGTATATTGATGGAAAGCCTGTTGTGATACAAGAACCATTGCTTCTGGTTCTCTCTCTCTCTTTCGTATCTTCAATCCAACAGTGTCTTGTTCTTCCAGACACTACAAGGTTGTTTTTTTGGGATTTGCATCCGTATAACCTCATTGAGCAGTTAGCTCTCTCGGGAGTTTATAAGTTGCTGATGCCGATGAATGCGCACCACATATCTTCTCTGGTTGAGCGTACGCGCTGGAGAAAACTAGCATACTTTGTGAACTATGCTGCAGCGACTCACGGGATTGCTTTTATGGCAGAGAGTAACAAGGTCTATAATCAACAGTTATTTGCTTGCTCTGCACCAACTTCTTATCTACCACTTCCGATAGATACCATTGTACAATCACTCACCCAAACTTCTGCCCAGAACAGTCGTGAGGATTTCCCCATCCACATTGCTTGGCTCAGCAGATTAGATACCTGGAAGACAACCGTGCTTTTTCGTTTGCTTGATGACGTACAGGCATATGAAAGGAAAAATGGACTAGGAACCATACATGTCCATATCATAGGTGACGGTTCAATGCGCACACAGGTGGAGCAAAAATCTGCATCAGTCAGGATAAGTATGGCTGGAAGATTAGAGGGATCAGCACTGACCGAGTATATGCTGGCGTACATCCACGTAGGTTTCGCTATGGGAACCTCTGCCCTAGAATTCGCTGTTCGTGGCATACCGACTGTCTTGACGCCTATCTATATGAATAGTGATAATCGTCGATGGGATAAGATCTACCGTTGGTTGCATGATTCTCAAGGGTATGACGTAGCATCTGAAGAGACAAGGCGGCCCACGAGCTTGCGTACTTTCTCAGACATTATCCAGCAGTTGCAGGGCAGCGCAGGAGAACACCTGGGAGATCTAGCTCGCACTTATGCGATAGACAATCATGATCTGAGAAATGTGGGAGCTATGTTTGCAAGCGATCTCGCACAATGCACTTTGAGATACGGTGATTTGAGGCGATTAGGAATCTTTGAGTACACACCATATGAACGCCTACTCTTTGGAGCGAAAAAACTTTTCAAACGACGACCGAGAGTCTTATCGGCTGTGCAGCGCTCAACACGTTGATTCACCATTTATAGGAATAAGTCGAGGGAAACTCCAATGACACCTGTTCAGCATTTGCTGACTAGCAATCGAGTGCTTTCGGCAACTCTGCTATTCGTAGTTGCAACAGTAGCAGTATCGCTTGGTGTTGTAACAGCCTTAAATCCTGTCATTGTAATCTCTATAATTACAGTTGTATTCATCTGGATTTTGCTGGTACGCCAGTTTGAGCTTGCTCTGGCGCTTCTGACAGTGGGCTTTTTTGTCTATCCACTGGTTGCAGATATCGTAGGGATCGGCACCTCTTCAACCGTTACTTTAGCCTTTTATGGATCCCTGAGCACAGCGGCATTGGTGGGAGCTGCACTGTCTGAACGAGACCGTCTCCCATACGTATTTGGAAAACCAGTGACGATTTTAGTAATACTTTTTGTTGGCTGGATGCTATTCAGCTGGTTTATGATGAGCCGAACAAACGATTTCGCATTGAAAAAACTAGGATATTCACTTTTCCTAATGCTGTTACCACTATTAATAGGGCAAATTCTTAACAAAGAGAGTATTCATAAGTTTTTTGGTTTCTCTGTAACTATCAGTCTTTTAGGAGTCATGCTACTGTTCCGAAATGTTTTAGCCGCAGGATTCGATGCTCCTTTTCGCCCGTCAGCCAGTGAAGGTGCCTCGGCTTTAGGCTTCGCCTACTCTGTAGCATTCAGTGCCGTGATGGGGTTAGGGCTTCTCAACGCCGTCAAGATGAGACGTTGGCAACAATTAGCAGTCTTTCTCCTTGCTGCCAGTGGGCTATTTTCTGCCATAGCAACAGGGTCGAGAGGTCCTTTGATGGCACTAATCACTAGTATTATTATTCTGATCTATCGGGCAAGAGGACAAACCAGGCTCTATTCAGTCCTGGGAATCCTGGCCGGATTGATTGGGGTCTGGCTGTTGCAGCCTATACTACCCTCGATCGTTGTTGCACGGTATGCGTCTCTGGTTGGAGCAAGCAATGTGCAAGATATCTCCCAAATATTTGCGGCGTCGCGCGGCGACATCTGGATTATTTCCCTCAAGGCATGGCTTTCCAGCCCTATCACAGGCATTGGGTTGGGCAACTTCCTGGTTTTTGGCCAGGGTATGGCTTCGTTTACTCACAATTTTCTGCTCGAAGTGCTGACAGAGTTAGGTATCATTGGCATACTGCTTCTGATTGCACTCCTTTTTCATATAGGGAGGTTGTCCATCAATATCTTAAAGCACAGTAACCCTCTCCATGTCTCCATGGTTGCGTTACTGATCTTCTCGATTGTAAAAATGTCTTTTAGTGGGCAAATACAGGTTTCGGTTGAGTTCTGGGTTGTGTGTGGGCTTATTGCGGGTGTGTCACAAAAAGAAGGCAGTCTGACTACCGAGAAGATCCATTAGGTCGGTTGTGTGGAATAAGGAACACTGTTTTTAAAGGATCTACAGATGTTCACAACTATCACGAAAATAGGTCGGAGAGGGAGACGCTTTGCTCGGTTTCTTATTGGCAAGGATCTGCTACAGCATCGACAATTGAATATACCTACAGAGTGTCATGGTTCAGAGCATGGTAGCTGGACAGTTGCCCGCGACACTCTCGACCGGAATAGCATCGTTTACTCGATTGGCGTCGGAAGCGAAATGTCATTTGACATCTCTTTGATCCAGCAATATGGATTAACAGTGCATGCTTTTGATCCCACACCTCGTTCCATTGAGTGGATTCAGAAACAGATAATTCCGAGCGAATTCCACTTCTACTCTATCGGGATAGCCGATTTTGATGGGGTAGCTACATTCCACCCACCAGCGAATCCCTCTCATGTTTCCTATTCGTTGATGGGCGGTCTTACGGATGGAGTTTCACAACCTGTGCAAGCTCCCGTTCGTCGTCTTAGGTCATTGATGACAGAATTAGGGCACAGTTATATAGATTTGCTTAAGATGGATATTGAAGGATCCGAGTATGGGGTTATCGAGAACTTACTTGATGAACACATACCCGTTCGCCAGATCCTGGTAGAGTTTCATCACCGCTTTTCGTCTGGTGGTGTTGAAAAAACACGGAAGGCTATCGGTTCTCTTAATCAGGCAGGATATCGTATCTTCTTTGTCTCGGATCTTGGTGAAGAGTATTCGTTTCTGCAAATTTTTGGAGAATAATCGAAATGACTCCACTATCCAGTCACTTTACACGCACAAAAGTAGATAGAAGACGGTTAGGAATTGTCCAGCGTGTACTCACAACATATCGTGTACCTTTTTTCGAAAAGCTTGCTGCAGTTTCAGAATTTGATGTAGCTGTATTTGCAGGCCAACCCATGATGGGCGAATCCATTAAGATAGCAGACGCACTGGTCAATGTGCAGCGTTATATAGCGAATAATCGTTACGTGTTAAAACCAGAAAATATGATCATCTGGCAGACCAATATTGTGAAATGGCTGTGTGAATTCAATCCTGATGTGCTAGTGATGGAAGCGAACCCACGTATATTAAGCCATAGGCAAGCAATTCGATGGATGCACCAACGCCGCAGACCAATCTTGGGATGGGGTTTAGGGGAGTTAGAGCGTGTTGGTACAGGGGTATCCGTGGCTTTACGTAATCTGGTTGCTAGAAAGCTAATATGCTCATTTGATGGTATGATTGCCTATAGTACCAAAGCTAAAGCAGATTATATGAAAGCAGGTGTTACCTCCGATCGTATTTTCATAGCTCACAATTCGATTGACAATTCTGAATCTGAACATTATATGGCTCAGTTATCCGATCTCCAATGGGTGGCTGCCTGGCGCACAAATAATGGGCTAGATCCTCACTCACCAATCATACTTTTCGTAGGACGATTAATTACTGGGAAGCAGATTGACCTACTCATTCGGGCTTGTATGCCGTTATTTCCGCGTTGCCAATTACTCATTGTTGGAGATGGGCCAGCACGGAGTGATATAGAGCAACTAGCATTGCCTTATAGCAGTAGCATACACTTTCTGGGCCATCAGACTGGTGAAGCTTTGGCGCTGTCGTTTATTGCTTCCGATGTCTTTGTTCTGCCTGGGGCAGGTGGCCTTGCCTTGCACCAAGCTATGAGCTATGGAAAGTCGGTAATCGCCTCTTTTGGCGATGGTACTGAAGCAGATTTGATCCGTGATGGACAGAACGGTCTCCTTTTTCGGCCTGGGGATGTTGATGATCTAACTGACAAGATTGAAACACTGCTTTCTATGCCTGAACGAATCCGCGAGATGGGGCAAGATTCGTTAGCAATTGTTCGAAATGAAATCAATTTAGACAGGATGGCTGACAGTTTTCTTTTGGCGGTAGAAACTGTGCAATCTGGCGTATCTAGACACTCACAATTTTATGGTGAATTTTCATAATATTCCTCTTATAAAGTATCCATTTTTATACTGCTATAGCCAGCGTTAAACAGTAGTACCTTAATTTGAAATTAATGGTCTAAATTTATTACTGGTTACTCATCTCACTGATTTTATCCATAATGATCTCTGATAGTTCGTCAATAGTACATGTAGATCTATGTTTCTTCATGGTTTTCTGTCTGGATGTATTCGATTGAAAGTTCAGAGACACTATGTAAGGTTTTACGCCAAGCTGTATTAGATCTCTCGTAACTACTCACACTGAGAAACAGAAATGCCACAGATTGTTCACATCGTCGGTGCGCGCCCCAACTTTATGAAGGCTGCGCCGGTTATTGCCGCGCTGGAGCGACGCCCCGGCGTCACTCAGGCGCTTATTCATACCGGCCAGCACTACGACAAAAACATGTCGGATATCTTCTTTGAAGAGTTGGGCATGCCCCGACCAGATATCAACCTGGAGGTCGGTTCAGGCAGCCATGCCGTCCAGACAGCCCAGATTATGCTGCGCTTCGAGGAAGTCGTGCTGGCGCAACGCCCGGATCTGGTCCTGGTCTATGGTGATGTCAACTCCACCGTCGCAACGGCGCTGGTTTGTGCCAAACTGGGCATTCGCGTAGGTCATGTCGAGGCTGGTTTGCGCTCGTGGGATCGTAGCATGCCCGAGGAGATCAACCGCCTACTGACCGACCAGATGGCCGATCTGCTCTTTACGCCGTCTGCCGACGGCAACGAGCATCTGCTACGCGAAGGCATTGCAGCAGAGAAGATCCATCTGGTAGGTAACACCATGATTGATACCCTGGTACGCCTGCTGCCGGTAGCCGAAGCACGCTGGCCTGAATTGCGGCACAGGTTGCCCCTGGAAATGGAATCGCCCAAAAATGATCACTTTGGCCTGGTGACACTGCACCGGCCTTCGAATGTCGATGAACCAGAGCAACTGGGCCGGATCATGCAGGCACTCCAGCAGATTGCCCGCGACATACCCATTATCTTCCCGGTGCATCCGCGCACACGCCAGCGTTTGCACAACCTGGATATGTGTCGCCAATGCCCTGACTTGCATCTGGTTGAGCCGCTCGGCTACCTGGCCTTCCTGGCCTTGCAACGCTATGCTACAGTGGTAATCACCGACTCGGGAGGCATTCAAGAGGAAACGACCTACCTGGGCGTGCCCTGCCTGACCCTGCGCGAAAACACCGAGCGCCCGGTTACGATTACCCATGGCAGCAATATCCTGGTCGGGCGCGACCCGCAGCGCCTGCTGGACGAGACGGCCCGTATCCTCAATACGGGCAGCAAGCCTGGTCAGGTGCCGCCGCTCTGGGATGGCCAGGCTGGTGAGCGCATTGCGGATGTCATATGTACCTATGCCAGCTAAATTGGCTCTAGCGCGGTAGCTCTGGAACTTACTTTGATCCAACCTGGCGAGCCTACCAGATAGTCTATGCGTATATTATAGGCGAGTACTACGGAGCTTGTTGATAGCTCCGGCTTTGGCTGATGTCGGCACATGTCTGCGTCATCGCTGTTATGAAGGCATAATGATTCGGGTGTAAAAATAAAACAAAGGTAGTAAGGTTAACGAGTAATGCATGTATTACATCTAGTTCCTTCTGTTGGACAAGACTCAGGCGGTCTAGGCCCAATAGCCCTCGGTCTTGCACGGGCACAGCGCACGTTAGAACATAGTGCAACAATCTGGTGCTATAACTCTCCTGATGAGGTAGATGAAGTGTCTGCTGCTTGGGATCTGCAAGGTTCAGTCAATACATATCCATTGCTGGGGCCATCCTTTGTTGGATATAGTCCAATCGCTGAACACGTGGTCGGATCACAATCCAGCAATCGCTACGATCTTATTCACCAACATAGTATCTGGATGGCAAATTCACGAGTAGGCAACCGATGGAGAGAGACGTTCAAACGTCCAACTGTGGTTGCGCCTCAAGGAGCCTTAGAACAGTATGTGTTGAAACTTTCAAGATGGAAGAAAAGATTGGCTTTGTTGGGATACGAGACACGCAATTTGTTGACAACAACATGTCTGCAAGCTACTGCCTGGCCAGAAGTAATAAGTTTTCGTAACTATGGGATCAAGAACCCAATAGCCGTAATTCCTAATGGCATCCCAGATAGCTGGCTCTATAACAATGGAGATGTTGCTAAGTTTCGTAATAGATATTCAATTCCATCAGATAAGCGCTTGATGTTGTTTCTCTCTCGACTTCATCCCAAAAAGGGACTACCAATGCTTTTTGAAGCAATTTCCTGTATTCGTCAATATTTCACTGACTGGTATCTTGTAGTTGCTGGACCTGACGAATTGAACCATCAGCACGAACTGCTTGAAATATCAGAAAAGCTTGGGATCATGGATTTGCTTCAGTTTACCGGACCACTCTTTGGCAAAGAGAAACAGGATGCCTTTGCATCTGCCGAGATCTTTGTGCTGCCAACTTATGCGGAAGGAGCACCTGTTGCCGTTGTAGAGGCACTGGCAGCCGGGGTACCGGTATTGACAACCCGTGGCGCTCCCTGGGAGGAATTGCTTACCCACCGCTGTGGCTGGTGGGTCGACGTGAATACGGCGGCAATCAAAGATGCGCTTCTCGATGCAATTCATCGCCCGCGTGAGGAACTTGTTGAGATGGGACAGCGCGGGAGAACATTGATCCAAAGTAAATATACCTGGAAACAAATAGCACAGCAATCGATCCTACTCTATGAATGGCTTCTGGGGCGAGCGGATCGCCCCGATTTTGTCATAATTGATTGATATATCTCTATATGAGAATCCTCCTCCTCTCCCAATTCTACGACCCTGAACCGGGGATCAAGACCGCACGACTGGCACATGACCTGGCTGCACGTGGACATCAGGTGACCGTTATCACGGGCTTTCCCAACTACCCCCAGGGTCGGATCTACCCCGGCTATCGTCAACAGATCTGGCAGGAAGAGTGGCAAGCGGGTATACGCATCATTCGTCTACCTCTCTATCCTGATCATAGCCGTTCTACCGTACGTCGTACCCTGAACTACCTGAGCTTTGCGGCCTCGGCGACGCTGCTGGGGCCAATTTTATGTGACCCGGTCGATGTGATCTGGTTCTATCAACCACCACTGACGGTTGGTATTCCAGCCTGGTGGATCAGCCTGCTGCGACGTGCGCCGTTTGTGCAGGAAATTCAGGATATGTGGCCAGAGACTGTCGTTTCAACCGGCATGCTGAAAGAAGGCCGAGTGACGCGCATGCTTCAGCGGCTGGCGCAGTTTGTGTATCGTGCTGCATCTGCGATTACGGTGATTTCCCCCGGCTTCAAACGCAACTTGATCGCTAAAGGTGTGCCGTCGGATAAGATCCATGTCATTCCCAACTGGGCTGATGAGGAAATCTTTCGTCCCGTACCGCGTGATGAAGATCTGGCGGCTGAGCATGGTTTTTCCGGGTACTTCAATGTGGTCTATGGTGGAAACATGGGAGCGGCGCAGGCACTTGATAATCTCCTCGCTGCTGCCAGGTTATTGGGTGATCTCGCCCAGATCCGGTTTGTACTCATTGGTGGTGGCGTCGATGCCGAGGCGCTGCGCAGACGTGCCAGCGAGCAGAATCTCAACAATGTATATTTTATCGGCCCGCAGCCAGCCGAGCGTATGGCGGCGTTTTTTGCCCTGGCTGATGTGCTACTGACCCACCTTAAACGTGATCCCTTGTTTGAGATTACCATTCCGTCAAAGACGCTTGCCTACCTGGCCTGTGGCAAACCTATTCTGGCCGCTGTCTCTGGCGATGCGGCGGCGGTAGTGCGTGACGCTGGTGCAGGTATGGTCTGTCCACCAGAAGATCCAGCAGCACTGGCGCGATCTATTCGGGCGCTGTATGCCTTACCACCAGCCGAGCGCGAACGGATGGGCCAGGCCGGACGTCATGCGTTTCTGGCGCACTATACGCGACAGGTGCTGATTGAGCAATACGAGACGCTCTTTCAAGCGATTGCCCAACGTTCGGAACATACTCCAACAATTCCCGTAGGAAGGCAGGCATAATGAAAACCCTGGTAACAGGAGGCGCGGGCTTTATCGGCTCGAATATCGTGCGGCTCTTGCTCAAAGAGGCACATGATGTGATCGTGCTCGATAACTTGTCGTCCGGTTATCGCCAGAATTTAGATCCATTTCCGCAGATACAGTTCATTGAAGCTGATATCCGCGATGTAAATGCAGTGAATCGGGCTGCTGAGGGTGTTGAGGTGATTTTCCACCTGGCAGCCTCGGTAGGCAATGCGCGCTCGATTGCGCATCCAATTGAAGATGCAGAAATCAACGTTATTGGTACGCTGCACGTGCTAGAGGCGGCGCGGCATCAGGGCGTGCGTAAGGTGGTTTTTTCCTCTTCGGCTGGCATCTTTGGTGAACTGAAGACCTTGCCGATCCGAGAAGATCACCCGGTGGAGCCAATTTCGCCCTATGGGGCCAGCAAGCTAGGCGCGGAAAAACTGGGTCTGGCATACAGTCAACTCTATCCACTTGAGGTTGTCTGTCTGCGCTATTTCAATGTCTATGGTGTCAACCAACGCTATGACGCATATGGCAACGTTATTCCCATTTTTGCCCACCGCATGGTGCATCGCATGCCAGTGATTATCTTTGGTGATGGTGAGCAGACGCGTGATTTCGTGAATGTGCGTGATGTTGCCCGTGCCAACTACCAGGCGGCAATGGCTCGTGGTGTCTCGGGGGCCTTTAATCTGGGTAGTGGCTCGGCTATCACGATTAACTCCCTGGTTGAACTCATGTGTAACGTCAGTGGTCTCGACCCGGTTGTAGAGCATGGCGCACCGCGCCAGGGTGATGTGCGGGATAGCCTGGCGGATATTTCGGCGGCCCATGCAGCTTTTGGCTATCAACCCGGTGTGACGATGAAACATGGTCTGGCCGAATATATGGCCTGGGCGCAAAAGGAGATGATCTAGCAATGCGTGTTCTTATTCTAGGTGCAGCCGGTATGCTTGGTCATACGTTGTGGCAGGCATACCACCAGCGTTTTGATACCTGGGGCGCTGTTCGCTCTAGTTTTCAGGAGTATGCCGACTATGGATTGTTTGATCCTGAACGATTAGTTGGCGGGGTGGATGCCGCCGATTTTGATACGATTGTGCGTACATTGGCGATGGTGCAGCCAGATGTAGTGATCAACGGCATTGGCATCATCAAACAGTTGCCGACAGCACAAGATCCTATTGTCAGCTTATCGATCAATGCGCTCTTCCCTCATCGGCTGGCTAATCTCTGTCGCGCTGCCGGGGTACGGCTGATCCATATCAGTACAGATTGTGTCTTCTCGGGGCGCAAGGGTATGTATACCGAAGAGGATATTTCTGATGCTGAAGACCTGTATGGACGCACCAAGTTTCTGGGCGAAGTTGGTGCGCCTGGCTGCCTGACACTGCGCACTTCGATCATTGGTCGGGAATTACGTACCACCAGCGGCCTGGTCGAATGGTTTCTGAGCAATCGTGGGGGCAGCGTGCGTGGGTATACCGAGGCGATCTACTCTGGTTTCACCACGCTGGCGCTGGCAAACATCATGGCTGATATTTTGGAACAGTATCCGGATTTGTCTGGTGTGTACCAGGTTTCATCCGCGCCGATCAACAAATATGATCTGCTCTGCTTGATCCGTAATACGTATGACCTGCCGATTGAAATTGAAGCTTACGCTGGTGTGCAAATTGATCGTAGTCTGGATAGCAGTCGTTTGCACAAACTGACTGGTTTTACACCACCGGCATGGTCAGACATGATCCGGGATATGGCAGCAGACAAAACACCTTACGAACAATGGAGGAACCGACATGCATCTTGAAGGCAAACGTATCCTGATCAGCGGTGGTACCGGCTCGCTTGGACAAACGGTCGTTCGACGCCTGCTGTCTGGTGAAATGGGTCGCCCGGCGAAGATTACCGTCTTTTCGCGTGATGAAGCCAAACAGCACTATATGCGCCTTTCGTACCTGAACCGTAAAGAGGCCACGCATGAAATTATCTATCGCAACTTCCGTGAGCTACTCACCTTCCGTATTGGCGATGTACGCGATTATTCATCATTGCTCCAGGCCATGCGCGAGGCCGATGTAGTGATACAAGCGGCGGCGCTTAAGCAGGTTCCGACCTGTGAATACTTCCCCTACCAGGCCGTTCAGACCAATGTTATGGGGGCACAGAATATTGTGCGGGCCATCCACGAGAACGACGTGCCGGTTGAGACGGTTGTTGCCATCTCGACCGATAAAGCCTGCAAGCCGATCAATGTGATGGGGATGACCAAGGCGCTGATGGAGCGAATTTTTATCGAGGGCAATATGGGTTGCCCGCAAACGCGCTTCCTCTGCGTACGCTATGGCAATGTGATTGCCTCACGCGGCTCGGTTGTACCACTATTCCTGGATCAGATTGCCAACGGTGGGCCAGTGACGGTGACATTGAAAGAGATGACGCGCTTTCTGCTGAGTCTGGATCAAGCCGTCGATACGATTTTTGCAGCCATCAAGCTAGGTCGGCCAGGCGAGACCTTCATCCCGAAAGTGCCGTCTGCACGGGTTAGCGATCTAGCTGAAGTGCTGATCGACGGTCGGGATATCCCCATCGTCTATACCGGCATTCGCCCCGGCGAGAAAATTCATGAGATCATGGTCTCGGAAGAAGAATGCTATCGTACCACTGAGCGTGGCAATTACTATGCCATCTGCCCCATGTTGCCCGAGTTGCAGTCTGAGCCTATAGAGCAACCAGCCTTGAGTAGCGAGTATTCATCTTCACATATTACCCTGGATCACCAGGGCTTGCGTGATCTGCTTACACCATATCTACAAAATGAAATCATGGATGTCACCGCATGAAAGTCATGACCATTTTCGGTACCCGACCGGAGATCATTCGGCTGAGCCAAGTCATCAAGCAGCTTGATCATTTTTGCGATCACATTCTGGTACATACGGGGCAAAACTACGATACCAGCCTGAGTGATATTTTTTTCGATGAGCTTGACCTGCGTCAACCAGATGTCCATCTAGGCATTCAGGCAAGTAGCTTTGCGGATCAATGTGGACAGATACTGGCACGCACAGGCGAGCTTCTAAAACAGATGCAACCCGATCGTCTGCTGATTCTCGGTGATACAAACAGTGGTCTGGCCGCAATTGTGGCCGCTAGAATGGGCATTCCAGTTTATCATATGGAAGCAGGCAACCGCTGTTATGATAATCGGGTACCCGAGGAAATCAATCGCCGCATCATCGATCATTGCAGTAATGTATTGATGCCCTACACACACCGCAGCAAAGAAAACTTACTGCGCGAAGGAATTGAACGTCAGCGCATCTTTGTGATTGGAAACCCGATCTATGAAGTTCTCCAGGCCTATGCTGCGCAGATCCAATCCAGCAACGCGCTGGAACGGTTGGATCTTACCCCCGACGCATACTTCCTGGTGACCATCCACCGTGCCGAGAATGTAGACGATCCCGCTCGCGTAGAGCAACTGATGCGGGGGCTATCCATGATTGCTGACACATTCCAGCAACCCATGATCGTCAGCCTCCACCCGCGCACGGCTGATAAGCTCGCACGTTTTGGTATAGATGTCCAATCCGGCTTTATTAAGCTCTTGAAGCCACTGGGTTTTTTCGACTTTGTGCATCTAGAGCAGCACGCACGTTGTGTGCTTACGGATAGCGGCACGGTTCAAGAGGAATGTTGTATTTTCAACATCCCCAATGTCACCATTCGTGATGTAACGGAACGAGCAGAGACGATCGAAGTAGGCAGTAATATCCTGACCGGGGCTGATCCTGAGATGATCCTGCAAGCGGTGAAAATATCCCTCGGCGCAAACCGGGCCTGGAAATCGCCAGTTGAATATACAGAGGCACATGTTGCAGCAACGGTTATGAAAATTGTGCTAGGGTATCAGCCCATAGCTTAATAGTCTGACCAGAAAGATTTGACATGGGGTATGTAGTAACGACTTTAGTCGTTTCTCTGACTCCTGAACGACTGAAGTCGTTACTACACATCTGTCAAATGAAAGTGGTTCAACCACTAGATACAAACAAGAATACGCAAGTTTGCGCATGAAGGGTTTGAGTGTCTCTGGGTAGGGGATGCAAGACCCTTTTTTATTTAGGCCGATTTCTGGGCACGTACTAGCCTGATTTTCGCTCACCAGTTTAGCAGGTCGTTGCTGGTGTTGAACATCAATCGCTGGTAGCTGCTTGATCTGCTTTATGGCATCTGCTATTTCCTCAACGGTCATCGCACCGAAGAGGCGGTCTTTCTCTGCAATCGCGTCACCATGTCCCGTGTGAAACTGGTTGATAAAACGCACAGTATTGACAACACCCATTTCTTGAATTAAGAGACGAAGGGCTACTTCTGTTATTTCACTTAGGGGCCGATAGGCTGTAAGGCTCATATCAGGATCTCCTGTATATAGCTGCATTCCTGTAGTAAAGTCTTTCTCTAATTCTTTTTCTGTGTGGCGACCATTTTATTGTATCACGCCCGCAGAACGACTAGATCTTCAACTGTCGCCTATCAGGATCAATGGTTGTCATGGAACAACAGCGCGATCCTTCCCCTCGCCACCCAGACCGTCCATCCGGTTCACTGGGGTGCTGGTTGGATGGGTACACAGGCGTGTGTGGCGGGTCAGGATGACATGGTGGGGCGTGGTTGGGGCATGGAGCAG
>RRYU01000341.1_pt1 | contig 17391 bp, 14 predicted proteins | sample 2162651 | NCBI WGS metagenome assembly RRYU01 (sample SAMN10267283, study PRJNA491782) | microbial mat metagenome | isolation source: biomat in the production well | place: Japan: Minami-Kanto gas field, natural gas well KTG3 | collected 2017-06 | reverse complement strand
AAAAAAACCCGTTTACAAAACAAACACCATAAAGTTCTAAAAATATGCGCCCGTAGCTCAGCTGGATAGAGTATCGGCTTGCGGAGCCGAGGGTCACAGGTTCGAATCCTGTCGGGCGCACCATAAAAAACTCACAATATTAGATTTAAACAATCTAACTTAAACTCTATTATTTGGGTCGAAAAAAAATAGCACATCATCTAAAAATAAATTTGAGATTTTTAACGGTATATGATCCGGTGTATCAAAATTTGATTTATCAATTTCAAATGACTCCTCAACAACTCCATCCATATCTACTAGAAATATTTTGCGTCCAGACAAAAATTTATCATCACCAAAATTTATAGTTATTTTAAACTTATATCTATCATCTAAATTATCAATTTTTTCTATTAATATATGATGGAGTGATCCATTAATTTCTATAACAGTTTCCATTTCATCAACATCCATGAGCAGATGATCAATTTCTTCAATCCTTTGGACACCTCTTGATAATCCTTGCTCCAACATTATATATCTATTAAAAAATTTGACTCTTAAACCTACTACAAAACACCTTCAACCCTCTTTCTCGTCTCCCAAATATATTTCAAAATAGAAAAATACCTCCTTACCCTTTTTATAGCTTCTTTATCATCAAAAAATCTAGCCATATACAAATCCCCCAACATATATCGACCAAAATCTTCTTTTGAAGCAAACACAGACCAAACCCCCATGCCAAAACCATCATCATTTTTATCAATTCCAACTCCACCAACTTTTCCAGGACCACACTCCAAAACTCGCTTACCTAAAGCACTATTTAGCTCTGGAATTTCGCACTGATCCTTATTCAATCCAAAACTAAAAATTTCCATAAACACCTCAACCGCAGCATCTGCAATCAACGAATCCTCACCCGAAGAAATAAAAAACACAAAATTTCTAAACCTCTTAGCATAATCCATTGGCCTATCTTTAGCCAAATCCAATGAGCTTATGTCCATCAACCATCTCAATCCAACATCTTTAAGTTCAATCCAATAATCAACACCAAGCCTACACTTATGTCCCAATTTACAACATAAACGATCAGCAAAATCTGCTAAAAATTTTTCTTTAATTCTAGTTTTTTCTTCAACATCTTCATTTATTTTCACAAACTCTTCACGTTTAATACTATCCTGCAAATACAAAAAATCTTTAAATGAATCCGCACTTAAATAATTACCAGTCACCTCATCAGACACTAAAAATAAATTTAATGTTTCAAATTCAATTTGCTCAGGAACCATGGGACTTTTACTTCTAACACCAGAGCGAAATGTTTCCATATTTTGACGTCTATCACTGGCCTTTACTTCAAGCCCCATCCAAAGATTAACAAATCCATTAGCTACCGTTGATTCATCAATAAGTCCAAGATCATAAATTTTATACTTAATTGCATCAATAAACTCCCCCATTGTATATTCTTCTATCAAGTCATTATCAAGATCAACAGGCTTCAGTCCTTTCATTAATTTATGAATAAACTCAGAAACAACAGTAAACCTATCAGAACTACTTTTAGTAACCACCTCAATTAAATCAGATACATCCTTAGATTCATCGTAAGTAGGAAAAAAATCTTCCTCAAATTCTGATAGATATCTAATTAGCTCAGGAGCCATAGATTTTAAACTAGTATCCTTTTTAGCAGATCCCATTATTGCCTTATGTAAATCCTCCAAAGTATTACCATTAGATTTAGACATTTTCATAATAGAAAGAATTCCTTTATAAAAATCTTCTCGACTATCATGGAGAATTTCAGCAATCATAGCCTTTTCATCAAAATAATAATCAACACCAAACAAACAATCAAAAGTGGCCTTCATAACATGATAAACAAACTCCAATTTTTCACCAGTTTCATCATCAACCTCACCTCTCCTTCTAGCTCCAAAATGTAAAAAAAACGCATGGTATGAAGCTTTTCTAAGTTTAGATTTCCATCCCAAACTCATTCTATTAGGAAAAAACTTTATTTTAACTTCCACTTTATCTATATCAACCTCCAATCTCCTTTTAAAACGCTCTATACTTTCTGTAAAAATAGTTCTAGATTTTTCATCATCAAAAAATAAAGCATTTTCATAAGACATTTCATCAATACGGTTTCCCCAAAAATCAATAACATCAGGCATTTCATCAGCAATATCACCAAGCAAATCCCACAAAAGCTGCTTAGCTGAAGGTTTTTCTAATTTTTGTTCAAGAGGTTCCCCTTTATTCATATAAATAGATATATAATCCCTCACATGGATATTACATAATAAAATACCATACAGTCAAGAAATAAATGGGTTTAAAAACAAATTACCCACGCAAACTTTCTATGGCATTTTTTCTATTCTCAGACTTAAAAACATAACTACCAGCAATTAAAATATTAGCACCAGCATCAATCACTAATTTCGCAGTTTGATCATTAATTCCACCATCAACTGCAATATTTACATCAGGATACCGACCTCTAAGTTCCTCTATTTTACCAAGCATGTCAGACATAAAAGATTGACCACCAAAACCAGGCTCAACAGTCATCACCATCACACTATCAACCAAATCCATCACATCAAAAATCTCACTAACCGCAGTCATTGGCTTAATAACAACACCTGCCAAAACCCCCATCTCAATAATCTGCATCAACACCCCTCTCAAATCCATACAAGCCTCAAAATGGACATAAATCCTATGAGCACCAGCATTTACAAACTCTTCAATATATTTTTCTGGATTATCAATCATCAAATGCACATCTTTTGGAAGTTTAGAATCAATACATTTCATAACTGGAGCACCAAAAGTCAAATTTGGCACAAAATGTCCATCCATTACATCAATATGTATAAGATCCGCAGCACTCTCAATAGAGGCAACTTCCTCATTTAACCTACCAAAATCCGCAGACAAGATTGATGGAGCAATTTGTATTTTCATAATTTAAATTTTATTGCATATCAATTTTTTTCACACGTCTCACATGTCTTTCCTCAGAATCATCAAAATCAGTAGTCAAAAATTTCAGCGCAATTTTTTGCATATCCTCTTCACTCAAAACTCTAGCACCCATAGTAAGAACATTAGCATCATTATGCACTCTACTCATCTCTGCCATAGCCTCGTTTCCAGCATTTACAGCCCTAATACCATGGAGTTTATTTGCAGACATTGCAACCCCAATACCTGTACCACAAAGCAAAACACCCTTGCTACCCTTACGTTCAAGTACTTTTTCAGAAACCTCACGAGCAATATCCGGATAATCATAAGGGTCCTCAGTAAAAGACCCCAGATCAGTAACGTCATAACCTTCCGAAATTAAAAAATCTCTTAATTTTGATTTTCTTTCAAAACCTGCATGATCAGCTCCAATATAAATAACTCCTTTTGATTTTTTATTATCTCCAAACATAAAACTAAAATTATATAATTAATCATACAATTATAGCATATTTACATGATTTATAAAAGTTTTAATCCGCTCATAAACACTTTCACTATCCAATTTATACTTTCTATATAAAGCATCAATATCTCCAGAATCCGAAAACTGATCTTCCATTCCAATTTTAAGAATCAACTTTGGATCATTTTTACAAAACAAATCTGCAATAATATCACCCAAACCACCAATCACACTATGCTCCTCAATAGAAACACAAATTTTACAATTTTTACCTTCATTTAAAATCAAATCAGACATCACAGGCTTAAGTCTAGAAACATTCACCACCTTTACAGAAAACCCCTCATTACGCATTTTTTCAGCAACTTTATTTGTTGTTTTGGTCATCGTAGAAGTAACAAATAAACAAATATCAGCATCTCCACTATTATTAAGCCCCTGCACAATATTATCCTCAAAAATTCCGGGACTTAACCTTAAATAAGCAGGATTAAAATTTTTTGTACCCAATTCACTAAAAAAACTAAGCATTTCATCAGCATTCCCTGGTGAATAAATTTCCATACCAGGCAAAGCCCTCATCACCGCAACATCTTCAAAAACCTGAGCTCCCTCTCCCTCTAAAGCCGAATGAAAACCATAATTTAACCCCACTAATTTTACGTTTAAATTAGAAAAACAAATATCATTTCGTATCTGTTCTTGAGTTTTTAAAAAAGTTAAAGCCGAAGACAAAACAAAAGGCACCTTACCTCTCGATGCCATTCCCGCAGCAACAGAAATCATATTATCCACCCCCAACCCAAATCTAAAAAATCGCCCATCATTTTCTTTCGCAAAATCATTCAAATCAAATTTACCAACATAATCAGAACTAAGCACAAAAATATTTTTATTTTTTTCTGCCAATCTTTTTAGATCCTCATTAATCAAAGTATTCATATTTTTCATAAATTTTTCTTAATTTTTAAAGAAATTTCATCAAGCTCTTGCTTACTTAACGTCGCATTAACATATCCAAGTTTACCTTCAGCAAAATCAATACCCTTAGCTGACAAAGTATGACACCATATCAAAACAGGCCTCCTTAAAGAGTTGTATCCCCTCTCAATAGCATCCAATATTTGATCAAAATCATGACCATCTCGCACTTGTATAACCTGCCAACCAAAACTATCAAACTTAGCCTGCAAATAACTAACATCCATCACGGCCTTATTAGTACCAGAAAATTGGAATCCACAATCATCAACCATCAAAATCAAATTATTAAGATTTTGATGAGCCGCAAAAATAGCCGCTTCCCAAACCTGACCATTTTGAAGTTCATTAAAATCCATAATAGAAAAAACCTTATTTCTTTTCTTTTCCGCAAACAAAGTAAGCGCCATACCCACAGCCATAGAAAGTCCATGAGATGGAGTCAAAACAGTCGCAGAAACACCAGGTACACGGTTATAAGGTCGCCCTTTTAATTTAGAATTTACCTGCGCAAAATAATTTAACTCCTCTTTATCAAAAAACCCCAAATCAGCCAAAATACTATAAAGTACAACCGTCCCTGCAGTTTTTGACATAATTATATGGTCCCGATCATCCTTTCCCGGTTTTGACACATCAAAATCAAGCACCGGCCTATTACCTAAATCTCCATAATACAAAGACACAAGGATTTCCACCACAGACATACTCAATCCCAAAGTATCATAACCTGACTTTTCAATAGCAGACAGCGCATCCAAACGGATTTGCGCTGTCTTTTTTATTAAATCTTTTGCTAACATATATTATAATTCATCTTCAGCATAAACGTGTACAAATTCAGATTTATCATAGTTGTGAATCTCATCAATCTTAAAAAATCTTGCCACCTCTTTTTGTGCATTATCTACAGAATCAGAAGCATGCACAACATTACAAGAAACACTCATAGCAAAATCACCTCTAATAGATCCAGCCTCAGCCTCACGCGCTTTTGTAATACCAGTAATTCTTCTAACTGCATCAACAACATCAAGTCCTTCCCAGCACATTGCAACAACAGGAGTACTTTGCATAAAATTTGCCAATCCAGCAAAGAAAGGTTTATCAACCAAATGAGCATAATGCTCTCTTAGTATAGCCTCATCTAAACTCATCATTTTTGTAGCTACAAGCTTAAGTCCCTTTATTTCAAAACGTGAAGTAATTTGACCAAGCAAACCTCTTTGGATAGCATCTGGTTTAATTAAAACCAAAGTTTTCTCTTTTACACCATTAAATTCTAACATAAGTTATAATTAAGAATTAAATTATTTATTTAAATTTCAACATAGACTCAAATCGTTCTTTATCAGCATCCCCATAAGGACCAATAACTGCCAATTTCATTTTATCTCCCCTAAATAAATCCAAAGCAACTTTTTTTAAATCATCTATAGTTACTTTATCAATATTTTTCATTATAGCTTCAGGCATTTTTGCCTCACCTGTCAAAAGCTCATATTTTGCAATTAGATGTGCATATTCTTCACTATCCTCAAGGCCCAAAACCATTTTACCCTTAAGATATGATTTTGCCTTTTTTAACTCTTCAGCCGGAATTTCTCCATCACGCACCAACTTATATTCATTAATAATACTAACAATTGCATCATCAATTCTAGTTAAATCAACTCCTGCATTTGTTACAATGCAACCTCCATCTTGATAATTATCAGTTGAAGTAGATATATAATAAGCCAACCCCTTAGCCTCACGAACTCCCAAAAACATACGACTGCTCATATTACCTCCAAGCAACACTGATAAAACTTTTACTGCATAATGATCCTTATGAGTCTCAGCATAAGAAGGAAATCCAATAGCAATATGTGCCTGTTCAGTCTTTTTTTCTGTAAGAGAAATCCGTCCACCATCTAAATTCAGATCAAGTGGATTATATTCAAACGCTTTTTCTTTTTCATCCAAATCAAAATAACTTTGAACCATATCTACAGTATCTTCATGCTCAATATTACCAACAATTGAAATAACAATATTATCCGGAGTATAAAGCTTATCAAAATATTCAACAAAATCATCATGATTAAGAGATTTGATAACCTCCTTTGTACCAATCTGATCCCATCCAAGTGGTTGATCACCAAATACTAGTTTTTCAAAATTCCACCCGATTTGATACATTGGAGTATCTTGATACATATTAAATTCCTCAAGGATCACCCCTCTTTCCTTTTCAATTTCTTCTTGTTTAAATTTAGAATTAACAAGCATATCAGAAAGCACATCAACAGCAACTTTCATATTTTCTTCAGCAACCTTCACATAGTATCCAACATATTCTTTTCCAGTAAATGCATTAAACACACCTCCCACCGAATCAATCGCTTCTGATACCTCTTTAGTATTTTTATAGCGACTAGCTCCCTTAAAAAACATGTGCTCCAAAAAATGCGCAAGTCCACGTTGTTCCTCAGTCTCATAACGTCCTCCTGCCCCAACCAAAACCAAAACAGTCACAGCCTTTGTGCCCTTAAGCTGTTTTGTGACTATACGTAACCCGTTCTGCAAAGTAGTTTTTCTAAACATATTAACAATTAAATATTTGTTTCATCCTTTATAAAAGTGTAAAAATGATACCACATAGTTTAAAATTAAAAAGATCATTCTTGCAATTAATCTTTAGCTAAAATAATAAGACCAATTATAAAATTAGAGGCTAACATAAATGAGCAACAGTCAATACACACTAAAAAATCAGCAAAAAAATGAGACAACGACAAAAATCAAACATCCAAATTAACAAAATTAGCGTCCTAATATTGCTAAGCGGACTTGTCGCATTCATTTTAATATACAAACTTTTTTCTCTACAAATACTAAATCATAACTATTACCAAGAAATCGCAACCCGTGAGCAATATGGATTTATCGAACTCAGTGCAGAAAGAGGAGAAATAATAATAAAAGACTACCACTCTAACGAAGAATTTTTAATAGCAACCAACACAACATTAAATCTCTTATACGCAGATCCATCATTAATCAATGATAACATATATCTAGGTGAAAAAATAGCACCCTTAATATTCGACCTAGAAGACGAAAGAGACAAAGACGATGAAAGAATAACAAAATTAAAAAAAGAAATTCCAAATTTAATAATAGAACAAAAGCTTACACAAGACCAAGTAGACAAAATGCTAACACCGCTAACAGATAGCGAACTAGAAAAAAAATTCAAAAAAGAATTAATAGAAAAATTAGGAGAAAAACAGAGAAAACAAATACTATTATCAAACACCTCAACCCCAGAAGAAATACAATCAATTTCTAATCTAAATCTAAACGGCATAGAAATAATAGACGAGTTAATATATGCATATCCAAGCCAAATATCTAACACTAAAGCCACAGCAGAAAAATTAAGCGACTACATAAAAATACCAAGTACTAAACTTGCAACAATCCTAAAAGGAGAAAATCGCTACGTAGTACTCAAGCGTAAACTTGATCCAGACATCTCAGACCAAATTATAGAATACATGAAAAATGACGAAGATGAATATTTTAAAGGCCTAGGCATGCAAGAAGAATACTTTAGATACTATCCAGAAGGAGAATTAGCAGCAAACATAATCGGATACGTAGATAGAAATGACAATGGACAATACGGTATAGAAAACACCTTCGACAAAGAACTTGAAGGCATAGCCGGTAAATTTCAAACAAAAAGAGATTCAATTGGCAGACAAATTACTGTCGGCGAAAGTGTGCTTACTCCATCAGTAAACGGCGATGACATAGTATTAACAATCGATAGATCAGTACAATTAAAAGTAGACCAAATCATCAAAAGAGCAGTAATCGATTACCGCGCAGACAGCGGACAAGTTATAGTTTTAGATCCAAGCACAGGCAAAGTTATTGCAATGTCACATTATCCAAGCTTTAATCCAAATAGTTATGGAGACGTTTTCCAAAGAGTTGAGATAGAATTAAGTCCAGTAGAAGTAGAAAATCTATACCCAACAAAAACTGAAGGAGTATATGATTTTTACAGAAATTCAATAACATTAGACAAATATACCGTATTCGAAGAAAAAGATGAAAACGGCAACAAGCGTTACTACAGATACGAAAATTTTGTAGGACCAGAAGCATATCACAACAAGGCTGTATCATGGCCATATGAGCCTGGATCTGTCTTTAAATCAATTGCAATGGCTATTGGATTAGATGACAAAGACATAACACCAAATACAACATATAACGATTATGGACCAATAGGTGTAGACTGGAATCCCTACACAGAAGAATATGATTTTGAAATAAAAAACTCACACGAATACTTTGGATTAGTAGACATGAACACAGTATTAGCAGAATCCCTAAATACAGGTATGACTTTTGTATCAAAACAAATCGGTCCAGCACTTTTTTATAACTATCTTAAAAAATTTGGTTTTTTAGATAAAACAGATATAAACTTAGCGTCAGAAACAACAGGTAAAATTGATTACTTCGAAGACTGGACAGAGTCAGAATTAGCAACACACGCATTTGGACAAGGTATAACAGTAACACTACTACAAATAGCAGATGCATATTCAGTACTGGCAAACGGAGGGACATTATATCAACCATATATTATAGAAGAAATCAGGCACGACAACGGCAACATAACAAAAACAGAACCTAAAGAAATACAAAGAGTAATATCTCCAGAAACATCTGCGCAAATGACAGCAATGCTAGTAAATGCAGTGGAAAATGGTGTGGCCTCTCCCGCAAAAGTAGAAAATCACTACATAGCAGGTAAAACAGGTACATCACAAACCTATAAACACGGTAAAGCATTATCAGGCAGCGGTACAACAATTGCATCATTTGCAGGATTTGGACCAATTCAAGATCCAAAATTTGTTGTAGTTGTAAAACTTGACCATCCACGTTCAAGCGAATGGGGAGCTTCAACTGCAGCACCAACATTTAGCAAAATTGCCACATATCTATTTGAATACTACAACATTCCTCCAGACAAGACTCAATAATTATCAGAATCCGAAACAATACGCCCAACTAAATCAGAACCAGAAACTCTAATAACAGTAACTCCTTTTTTTGTAAAAAACCTATCTCTAAATGCATCTCTATATTTTCTATGCAAATGTATACCTCCATCATATTCAATATTAATTTGAACACCCTCTGTTAAAGACAGTAAAGCATCACATTCATATCCACCATCAAAATAAACATTAAACTCACAAGACTCAAAATTTAACGACTCATCCAATTCAAGCCTATTAATTTCATTTCTCAATAATTCTTCATTAGCATTTACTAAACCTGTAGCCACTCTAATATTATCTGGCTTATCCTTTTCGACAAGATACTTTGCTTCCCAAAATTCCAAATCAATATCATAAATTACCGCTACACGATATATAGTTTCTAAAGTTATAAAACTATTTATATTTAATCCCCTAAAAACTTGCATTATACGCATGATAACATCTTCACTCATATCAAGAATAGCTGCAGTATAAAGAATATTAATAACATTTATTTCACTCAAAAAATCTTGATTTTCCAAAAATTGATCAACAACATCTACAGCTAAATCTCTTTTAATTTCTAACTTTGCTAAACCCCAAGCAAGATTTGACAACGACCAATCATCAAGAACAGTTAAGTCCAATTTTCCAAGCAATAAATCTAAATCTTGCGCTCCAATAAAATCAGAAAGATAATACCTAATTCTTCTTGCCAATTTACCTAAAACATAAATAGTTTGTGAAATAAGAAATGGTGTAGCATATAATTGTATATCATTTAGTAATGATTTAAAACCAGCTGCATTTAAATCAGAGACATTACCTATATTAGAAAAATTTTTAAGCTCCATACTTAAGTCTCTTTTTATATTTTCATCCAAAACAGCTTTTTTAACTCGCAAATCAACATCATCAACAATATTACCAATCAGCCCCCTATCAGCTTCATCGATATTTCCCTCTACATTAGATATTTGATGCAAATATTTAGAAAACAACAATTTAGACCTAAGATCTTCATCAGTAACTCTAGAAATTAAAGAATAAAACTCCCAAGACGTAACATTTCCCATAACAGCAAAAACAGATTCAAAAACATCTTTTTGAGTATCCAAAACAGAATCTTTAATAACTGCTTCCAACTTTGAGACAGACAATGCTCTAGTACTATCATTAAAAAGCGCAGTCAAAATCTGCAAAAATCTTTTCAAGCCCCACGGCTTGCTCATTTTATCAATTTCCTCTGAAATAAAAGAAAATTTATCAAGTTCACTCATTGCATAATTTATTTTGCAAATTATTATACAATAAAAGTAAAAAGACTGCAAATCTATTTGCAGCTCATAAAAAGCGCCTCATTTTTCAACAAGACGCTATTTAAATTTTCGACTAATTCACAGTCTAATATTCCCAATAATAATCATACAAATCATCTCCAAGATCCTTAAAATCAATCATACTAGCATCTCTCAAATCTCTCATAAAGCTAGCCTTTACAGCAGCCTGCGAAATCGTATAAAAATAATCACCAATATACAAAATCCTCTTTATATCCTTATCACCCCACCAATAATACCCAGCCTTATCAGCAATTTCATTATCAGTATATTGAGTAATTGATCCTTTAAAATCAAACCCATCCTCAACACTAACATCATATACATAAGCACCCTGGAAAACAGGATCACCATATGTATTATCAGCAACATTAGGATCATTTTTTACATTCTCAGGAATTTCATAAACAGTAATTGGAAAAGCCATAATCCCCTTCTCTTTATCAAACAAAAGAGCCTTATGATTCCACAGCAATTCACTATCAGTACCTCTATCACCAATTACAATTTTATGAAGCTCAACCGGATTTGTTACATCAGTAACATCAAACATCGCAATCTTTATGCCTTGATACCAAGCAAAATCAAGCTCTCTAGCAGCAATCAAATCAGCCTGAGCATCTACAGCATCCTTACCAAAACCAATAATATGATTTTCATCATACGGATGCAAATAATCACTATATCCAGGTATTTTTAACTTTCCAAGAACCTTAGGTGCACTAGGTGTAGCCAAATCAATTACAAAAAGTGGATCAACTTTTTTAAATGTCACAATATATCCCCTCTTCCCCATAAACCTTACAGAGTATATTTTTTCACCCGGCGCAAGCCCCTCAAGCTCACCAATTAAATCCATTTGACTATCCAAAACATAAACATTATTAGTGGAAGGCGTTGTTGAATTCCATAAATCACCTTTTGTTGTAGCTATACGGAAATTTCCATCATACTCATCCATCGAAAATTGATTTAGAATATGTCCTGGAACTTTACCTTTTCCTTTATAAACAATTTCTTTTTTACCAAGCGCAAATTTATGGATAATTGTTTCTTCTTCAGAAGAGTCTCCACCCCAATAATTATTCCACCCATACTTTTGTTGAGAAATATACATATTGTCACGAGAAGCATAAACAGCATTACTGTTGCCAATTACAACCTCTGTCACAACCTTTTCACCAACATTATCAACAGGTACGCCAGACACAGTCATAAAACCATTTCCATCCCTAGGACCAGGCATATAAGAAACATCTGAACACCCAGACATAGGCATAATTTTATCCTCTGTAGAATCCTTATAAAGTGGCAACAATCCTTCTTCATAAGGAACAATACCATTCATATAGTATTTATACTGATTAGAAACCACATAGACCATATCATCAATCTTTCTTGAAGAATCATAATTTCCATCAAAAGCAACAGATCTAATTTCTTCAATATTTGCCTTATCACTAATATCAAAAACATATAAAATTGTTTGATCTTTTCCTCCAAAATAAACATCAGTCACATCATAATCAGCAATAAATTCATATGGATAAATTCTAGGACTATAAGCAGTACCAATTACAATCAATCGATTGCCATCAACATACATATCTTGAGGTCTAAATCCATCATCTCCAAAAGTCACAGCATCCATTTCATACATTTCTCTAGCTGGTTTAGCGTCCACAACACGCACAGTAGATCCCTTTACAACATATATATATTCACCATCAGTTTTAACAATATCAGCCTCATCTACACCCTCTACCTGCACATTTGTAGTCGAAAAATCATCAGATTCACCGCCACCTGTTATAGCTTCATCAGATTTTGAATTTGTTGCAGAATCTTTTACAACAATATCACTTGCCACTGGTGGCGACATCATTACCATTTCTTCAAATGCATAATCCAAAACATCCTCAGGAGAATCCAAATAAGCACCAAGCGCATAACATGATCTAAAAGGTTTAAGACTTTCATTATCATGATCCGCCTCTTTATTTTGCATTAAACTTTCATAAGTATTGTATTTTTTATCATCAACACCTCTTTCAAGTCTAAAAATCATTTCAGACATTTCACCTCTATTTATATTTTGAGCAACACCCAAAATTGAAGTTGGAATAGCAGCATAATCTTCTAATGCATATATATAATTTTTATACCAATTTTCACTATCTTCATCAGCAGCAATCAAATCCATCACATTTGCAATGATCTTACTAGCCTCTGCAAAGTTAATGTTTTGTTCAGGTCTAAAATATCCATCATCATATCCTTTTACAAATTTAAGAGTAGAAGCCCCACAAACATAAGGTGCAAACCACTCATCTGTAACATCTTTATAACAATCCTTACCAGAAGAGTCTTGCCCAGAAGCCTCCATTACAATTTTTAAAAACTCGGCACGATTGATCCAAGCCTCTGGTTTGTAAGTACCATCACTATATCCCTCCACAACACCAGTATCCAAAAGATACTCAATAGAATCTGCATACATATTGTCAGCAGAAACATCAGAAAAATTTTGAGCCTGCACCGGAAAAGCCAAAAGAGTACTGGCTATAAATGCGCTCAATAATATTTTCACTTTCATAATACAAAAGTTAAAAATTAACAAATTAAATATATCACTTTAATAGACAAATCAACACCCATTAAAACGTCAAAACATAAAAAACGTTACCCCAGTAAAAATTCATTCACAAATCACAAACCTTGACAGCAATAAGTAAAAAAGCCACAATACGAGACGCTATAAACAAAAAACTAATGCAAACTTTAAATATATCCAACCTCCACGTAACAATCGATAAAAAAGAAATTTTAAAAGGACTCTCTCTCAAAGTAAAATCAGGTGAAATACACGTAATAATGGGGCCAAATGGATCTGGTAAAAGCACCCTTGCAGGCAGCATAATGGGAGCGCCACATATTACCAATACAAAAGGTAAAATAACATTAGACAACTCAAATATTTTGGATCTATCTCCAAACAAAAGAGCAAAATTAGGTCTATTTTTGTCTTTTCAAAATCCAATAGAAATACCTGGCGTAAATTTTTCAAACTTCCTAAGACAGGTAAAAAACTCAAACCAAAAGTCTCACACAAGCCCTATAGAATTTTTAAATGAAGCAAAAAAAGAGTTAGAATCATTAAATTTTCACGAAGATTTTTTATCAAGATCAGTAAACGAAGGCTTTTCTGGAGGAGAAAAAAAGAAGGCAGAAATATTTCAAATGGCTATCTTAAAACCAAAATTTGCAATATTAGATGAGATAGATTCAGGATTAGACGTTGATGCATTAGCTCAAGTAGCAAACGCAATCAGCAAAATTCACGAAACACAAAACACAGGAATAATATTGATAACTCACTACAACAGAATCTTAAATTACATCACTCCAGATTTTGTTCATATAATTTCAGATGGCAAAATAATCAAATCTGGCGACAAAACACTGGCCCAGAAAATCGAAGAAAAAGGATTCGAATCTTACACAACACAATAGAAAAAAATGCCCAAAAATAATCAAAAAATTAGCACGTTTTCTGGAGATTATAAGTTTGGTTTTAAAACCGAAACTTCTCACATATATAAAGCCCCCAAAGGTTTAACTGAGGAAACAGTCCGCGAAATTTCAAAGCAAAAAAACGAGCCAAATTGGATGCTAGATTTTCGTCTAAACGCATACAAAATTTTTAAAGAAAAACCACTAGAAACATGGGGGGCTGACTTAAGCGAGATAGATTTTGACAACCTACACTTCTACATTCGACCACAAGACAAACCAAAAACCAACTGGAACGACGTACCCGAAGAAATAAAAGACACATTTGAAAAACTAGGAGTACCACAATCAGAAAGAAAATTCCTAGCCGGCACCGGTGCACAATTTGAGTCAGAAGTTGTCTACCACTCATTGCACAAAAGCTTAAAAGACCAAGGAGTCATATTTGAATCCACAGACATCGCCTTACAAAAATATCCAGAACTTTTTAAAGAACACTTCAGTAAAATAATACCTCCCTCAGACAATAAATTTGCAGCACTAAATTCTGCAGTATGGTCAGGCGGATCATTTATATACATACCAAAAAACGTCCACGTTGCCCTTCCACTACAATCATACTTTCGCATAAACGCCGAAAACATGGGGCAATTTGAGCGCACACTAATAATAGCCGACGAGGGCAGCTCAATACACTACCTAGAAGGATGCACAGCCCCAACATATTCAAGTGACTCATTGCACGCGGCAGTAGTTGAAATTATCGTAAAAAAAGACGCAAAAGTCCAATACACAACAGTACAAAACTGGTCAAACAATATATACAACCTAGTTACAAAACGAGCCCACGCATACGAAAATGCACAGATGTTTTGGCTAGACTGTAACCTCGGATCAAAAATTACAATGAAATATCCAGCAATATATTTAATGGGTAAAAGTGCAAAAGGCCAGGTACAATCTCTTGCAGTTGCTGGAGAAAACCAACATCTAGATGCAGGGGCAAAAATCATCCACGCCGCAGCAAACACAAGCTCAAACATACTTTCAAAATCAATTAGCCTACGAGGAGGAAACTCCACATACAGAGGACTAGTCAAAGTCAATAAAAGCGCTAAAAATTCAAAAAACAAAGTGGTTTGTGACGCATTAATTTTAGACGCAACATCACGATCCGACACATATCCAATAATCGAAAGCAAAGCCAACGACACAAGCATCGAACACGAAGCAACAGTATCAAAAATCGGCGACGACCAACTCTTTTATTTAATGTCACGAGGCCTCAGCGAGCAAGAAGCAAACTCTCTAATAGTAAACGGATTTGCAACACCAATCATAGATCAACTACCAACAGATTACGCGATAGAATTGACCAGATTATTAGAAATGGAAATGGGAAATAACTAAGAAAAAAAATGACTACTCAACACTCAATAAAAAGCGAAACAAAGATATTAATCAACCCTGATGATTTAAATTTAACAATAAAACAAAATTCATTCCTTTCCCTATATATAATAATAGACAATACAACAACCAAAACTCTTATTAACAATTACAATTTAGAAAAAAACGCCGAAATAAAAGTAAATATAATATATTTTGGTAACCACAAAAACACTCTCAAAATAAAATCAAATACTAAACATTTAGACTCAAATTCAAAATCAAACATATCAATAAAATCCATACTATTTGATGAATCAAAAATTGATTGTGCATCAATTATAGAAATGCCAAAAAACATAAGAGAAGCCAAGGGACACTTTGAACATCACACACTACTACTATCACAAAAATCTAGCGCAAAAACTGTTCCATCCCTAAAAATAGAGTCAGAAAATATAGAAGCAAGCCACGCAGCTACAATAGGTAAAATGGATGAAAACCTACTTTTTTACCTACAAAGCCGAGGATTAAGTAGAAAACAATCAAGACAACTACTAATAAAAGCATTTGTATTTAAAAATCTAAACAAAATAGAGGACAAAAATATAGAAAAAGAATTCAACAAAAAAATAGAAAAACTACTTAATGAAAATATGATAAATTATTGTAAAAACAAAACCTGCTGTAATAACCAAACAACAACATGTTAGATATAAAAGAAATCAGAAAAGCCTTTCCAATACTTTTTCGCCATATAAATGGAAAACAACTAGTATATTTAGACAACGCAGCGACCACACAAAAACCAAAATCTGTAATACAAGCAATTACAGATTATTATGAAAACCATAACTCAAACGTACACAGAGGAGCTCATACACTCGCGCAAGAATCAACCACAGCATATGAAGAAAGCCGAGAAACAATAAGAAAATTCATAAACGCAAAAAGTACAAAAGAAATTATCTACACAAAAAACACAAGCGAATCAATCAATCTAGTCGCATACAGCTGGGGAGAACAAAACATAAAAGAAGGTGACGAAATACTGTTGTCAATTTTCGAACACCACTCAAACCTAATCCCCTGGCAACAGCTAGCAAAACGCAAAAACGCAAAAATTATCACTGTCAATGCAACAAATGATCTACAATTAGATTTAGAAGACCTAAAAAACAAACTTTCAAACAAAACAAAAATAGTTTGCTTAACCTCAATATCAAATATTACCGGCACAATAATAGATATAAACAAAACAACAAAAATAATCAGATCAATCTCAAACGCAAAAATTTTAATAGACGGAGCACAAAGCACAGGTCACACAAAAACAGACGTTAAGTCCTTAGATTGTGACTTCTATGTTTTTTCTGCACACAAAATGCTCGGACCACTAGGCATTGGAGTTCTATACGGAAAACAAGAAATATTAGAAACAATGCCACCATTTTTATTTGGAGGCAGTATGATAGATCAAGTAGACAAATTAGACTGCACCTTTACAGATCTACCACACAAATTTGAAGCAGGAACCCCAAACATCGCCGACGCCATAGCATTTACACAAGCAATAAAATTTTTAGAAAAAGCAGGACTTAAAAACATAGAGGAACACGAAAAACTCCTCACAACAGAATGTAAAAAAATTCTAAACAAATTTCCA
>RRYU01010012.1_pt1 | contig 17394 bp, 31 predicted proteins | sample 2162651 | NCBI WGS metagenome assembly RRYU01 (sample SAMN10267283, study PRJNA491782) | microbial mat metagenome | isolation source: biomat in the production well | place: Japan: Minami-Kanto gas field, natural gas well KTG3 | collected 2017-06 | reverse complement strand
AAGTATTTGGTAAAAAGATAGCATTTGTTAAAGGATAAAAATGGTTAAGATTAAATATGATGGAGGAATAGGAAAATGGTTAGGTGGAATCTTAATAATGGTTTTACTATTAACTGGACTAGTTAGTGCCTCAGCAACAACTGATGTAGATTATCAAAGCATATTATCTTATGAGCAATTAGATACATTACTAGCCTCATATTTTGATAATTTGAATGTTACTGAAATTTATAATACTTATAATGATTATATTACAAATGAATATTACAATCAATCATTTTATAATGAATCATATTATAATTATACTACAATTTATTTAACTGAAACATATAATGATTATGTAACTAATGAATATTATGAAGATTATTATTATAATACATATAACACATTTAATCAAACATTTCTAAATCAAACTTTTGTAGATAATAATTATTATGAAACTAATAATTATATCAATAATACTTTACTTGAAGAAATGATGTTATCTATCAATAATATTTGGGATACAATATTCCAAGAAGAAAATGAAAGAATCTCTTTAGATGGAGTAGATAATATTATTTTGAATAATCAAGATAATTGTTCTATTATTGAATTTATGTTTAAAGATACTCAATTAAATGGTATTTTTGATAATAATGGATTTATAGCATCAACTCAATTAGCACAAGTATTAGATATTGATTTTGAACATTCATTCTTTGTAGATATAAATAATAATGTTGTTGAAAATAATGTATTTATGTATTACTCAATTTTAGATACTAATTATCATGCTATTGCTACAAATAAAGATGATATGATGGAAATGCAATTTAGTTATCCTGAACAATATGATGGCTCAGAGATAATTGTAAATGCTGGAATTGGAGATGTTAATACAATGACTGCAAATACAATTTTTACATTACTTGAAGATGATACACCTAAGATGAATTTTCAATATAAAGACCATAATATTATCGTTAATAATTTAGTTAGTGGATATTCAGCATCATTTTATTATTCAGGATTAAGTAATGTTTTTTATATTTGGAAATTAAAATTTGAAAATGGAGATATGATTTTACTTGATGAAAATGATAATGAAATTTTATCAATGACTTCTCCTTTTAGTTTAGGAGACCATGATTTAAGTATTATTTCAGACCCTACATTAAATAGATATAATATGTTATTTAGAAGTATCTATTTTAATACTGGCAATTTACAATTAATTGCTGATAAATTTTTATTAGATGGAGTTGAATATGAGTATGATAAATCTAACTGGAATCAAGCAGAAATTTACATTTTAGATGATAGTTTATTATATCGTGTTAATAATCAAGTAATTACTGCCGAATTAGATGTTGATGAGAATATTGGATATTTTATTAATTTTGATTTAACTAAAACTAGTTTAGCGAACTTATATTGTAGGAGGTAAAAAAGATGATAAAAAATATTAAAGGACAAAATAATGTAATGTTAATCTCAGTAATTGTAATGGTATTACTTACTGCTACTGCTTTTGGAGGAACTGCAATATATAATTATTTTTTTGATTTAGAATTTACTGATATTACTGCAACAAAATTATCTGATGATACTATTTCTTTTTCATCACAATTTGATTCATTTTTAGAAAAAGATGGGAGTATATTAAATTATGTCGATACAAATTTATACAATATTACTTATTATAACATTAATGAAGATGGCTCAGTAATTGAAATTTATAATACTGAACTAGTTACTGCTGGTGCAACTAAATCTGTTAGTGGGAGTATGACTGTAGAGCAATTTTTGGCTGTTAATCCTGATTGGACTTTTACTGGAGATGATACTTCAACAAGAATTGATGATACTGATGCTTATTGTGAATATAAGTATGGAGATGATTGGATTTATTATTATGGTGGTGCTATGAGTTGTTCTTCTTATTATAACCAACCCTGCACATTAGCATATTTAGATTATGATACTAAAACTATTTCCCAAGTATATCCTGCTTATGATTTAAATACTCAATATGTATGTAGGATTTTGCCAGTATATAATGATTTTTCAATTAACATTACTCAATCACAATTAGAAGAATCAAATCCAATATTAAATGATGGGCAAACATTAATCGGATTTTGGGCAAATATTAATACAAATATGGAAGTATATAAAATTCAAAATTCTGATTTAAGTTTAGATTTTTATATTAAATACAATGAGGATAAATTTAGAGTAACTAATTTAAATTTAATTGAAGATACTCAAACAAATTATGATTCTAATTATGAATATTATGGAAAATATAATAATAATAATTTAATCAACTTAGTGGCATTTAATGGAGAAGATTTTATAATCTATTTTGATGAGGAATTAAATGGATTATCTCTAATTAATGGATATAATAACTCAAATACAATTACTAATGAAACTTCTAAATATGCAATTAATGATATTGAAGATATATCTTTATCTACTGGAGATGTTAATTTAAAAAGTTATGGTGTAGATAAATTAATTATTGCTAAAAATCAACCATTAAATCAAGAATCTTATAGTGGTAGTTCAAGACTATTGTCTAAACAAAAAATGGATGCTATGAAAGATTATGTTGATGGGAGTGTAAGTGAATTTACTATTGCTAGAATTGAAGATTTATTAACATTAGAAGATAATGTTGAATATCAATTAGAAGATGGGACTTTAGGACAATTTGGAAATCAAACTGCTGGAATTTTACTTCAAGAATATATGCCTTTAACAAATAATCAAATATTTATAGAAGAATATCAATTAGATTCTACTTTAAGTAAAGTTAATATTAATTCTGATGGGTTAATCTTATTAGATAATAATTTAGAGGATATTAATATGTATGGATTTGGAGTTATGTATGATAATCCAAGAATTGATATTTTAAGTGATTTTTATATTTTAGATTCTGATAATTGGGATAACTTTGATTCAGTTGCATTTTATATGCCAAACCATGATGGATATATTAGTTCATTAAATGGATTCATAGTTCCTTATGATTCACAAGAATTAAATGTTACTGGACTGACTACTTTAATGGTTGCATCACATCAAACATTTACTGATGAGACTACTGCACAAGAATTTTATTCAACTAATGAAGATTTAATTTATGATGGTGCTAATTATCTTAATTTTATTCAATTATATGCTGGTAATTTTGATAATGAATGTATTATCTTAGAGTATGATGTTATCTCCTCAGAATTTGGGTCTCAGAGTGTTTCATTATGTGGAGATTCAATTAATCTAGCAGTAAATGATTTCCAATTTAAAATGGAGGTAGTAGAATAATGGCAAAGAAAAAAACTTTACCTTTATGGGTTTTTGGATTAGCAGTAATTACTGACATTTTAGATTTATTAAATTTGGCTGGAATGACTACTATTGGAGGTTATGCTATAACTAAACCTTTAACAATTTCATTAAATGTATTTGTATTTATGACTATTTCTGCATATAAAGGATATAATTTAGAGACAATGAAAGGATTTGTATTAGAATCTTTACCAGTTGTGGAATATTTACCTATTGCTACATATATGGTTTTTATTAATAGATAAATACCATAACATTTTTAAAGTCCTGAATTTAGTTACTAATCACTAAATTACTAGTAATGATTTAAAAAAATGGCAAAAGCAGATTTTAATGTAATTAGTGCTTTCCTATTAATTGCTGTTATTATCGGTGCATCTATTGTATTGGGTAATAAAGTAATGACTGGAGATACAAAAGAAATTTATGCAGATTTTTACTCCTTAGACACTATCTCAGTTTCTAATATGGATGTAATTGAAAATTCTGATGAGTATAACTCACTTCAATTAACAAGTGGATTTAATACTGCTAATGAAAGTTATGAGTATAGAATTTCATTCGGAGATAATTTGAACTTTTCTGATGTGAATGAATATACTATTGAAATGAGTGTTAATTATTCTGATTTAGTTGAGGGAGATTATGTAAATATTATGACTTCATTTGATAATTTAATTGATACAACTTACAATGGTTCATTAATTGATATGTATAATAATGAAGTAGGGGTTGTTGATGTATTAAGAAATGCTGGAGATGGTGCTAATGTGCAATTATCTGATTATATGTTAGGTAGATTTGAAAGTGATTCTGATATTATGATTTCATATAAAATCAATACTGAAAATAGATACATAATTAAAACTGTAGAATCTAAAACTGCAAATTTAAAACAAGTTGCTTTTTCAACTTTTGATGATTTAGCAGAAGAATTTAATGTGTTAAACAATGGAGAATTAGTAATCTCATTTGCTGATATTTTAGCAGAAACTATGCAAAATAATTTAGTAAGTGAAAATGCTAGTGTAACTATTGACTACATTAAATTAAAATATGAAGAACCAGTTGCACAAGAGTAAAATCTTTGTGAATAAATATTAGGGGAAATATTTATAAACTCCTAAATTTATTACTAATCAAAATGATGGCTCAGTCTGTCATTTAAGTCATGGACTTAACTGACTTATAAAAAAGTTTATAAAGTCCTGAATTTAGTTACAAATCACTAATGCAAAATGGCAAAAACAAATAACATTAAGAAAATCTACGAGATAAATGATATTTTCTCTGTAATGGGTTACTCCTTATTTTTCATGGGAGGTGTTTCACAATTTAGTAATTTAACTGTTGAGGTAATTCCAGTTGATTCTATTATTGATGTGTTCAAAGGATTACTTAACACAGATGCTAGTGGTAACTTGTTATCATTAGGTTTAGGTGTTGGTGCAGTGCTAGTGGAAAAATACATTAGATTTGGAAAAGTAATTTAAATTACAAATTCCAAAAAAAGAAATTCTTTTTCTTTTCAATTTATAAAATTTGAAATATTTATTCTAAATATAACTAACTATTAAAACAAAAAGTTTTTATACTCCTAAATTTATTGTTAAATCAAACCCAATAAAAATGGTAAATACAACTAAAAAAGAAAATGGTGTTTTGATTGGAGTAATGGCAATTTTAATTGCTGGATTATTTCTAAGTTTAACTCTTGGAAGTGATGATAAAAAAATTACTTTAGATTTAGAACAATTTGCTACAGACAATTTACTTAGTTATGATGCCTCTACTGGTTTAATACTTGGAGATGGTTACAATTATACTGAGGGACAAACATTTGATTTATACACTTTAAGTATTAATGATAATAATGAAGATGAAGTAATCAATGTTTCGGAATACTCTAAATTAATTTATGAAATGGATTTTAGTATTGTTAATGATATTAATACAACTATAACAAGATATTCAGAATTAAAATTTTCATTACAAAATAATATTTCAGAGACTAATTTAACTGGTATGGATAATGGTGTTTCATTCTTATTATCTGATGATGGTATTGAGGCACAAGTATTTGCACAAGATACAAATAGTCCTATCTCATTTAATGAATTAGTTGAAAATGATACTTATGTTGTTAAATATGTAATTTATGAATCATCTGATTATGTTGGTTTAGAAGTATATAGGGAATCTGATTTATCTAATAAATATACATTAACTGGAACTAAAGCAGAAATGCTAGGAGATTACTCTTTAGAAGAAATTAAACTAGGTTTTGAACAATATGGTTTAATGGATGCTGATTTACAATTTTTAATTAAAGAAATTTCTGTTGAATTATATTAATTAAAAATATAATCTTTTTTTAAATAATACATAAATTATATAAACTCCTAAATTTATTCTCTTAACAATATGGCAAATAATCAAAATAAAACTTCATTACTTATTGGAATAATAGTTTTATTTATCTTTGAATATTTCAGAAGTATTGCTAATAGTTCAGAATTAGTATTCAATTTGATAATTACAATATTAATGACAATAGTGATGATTGCTATAGACAGAAAGGGTTTTGGAAAACCTACAAATTTGGGCATCATAACAATTATAATATTTATTTTAGAATACTTTAGAAGTTTAGAACAATATGATTTTTTAACTAATTTAGTATTTAGTGGGATATTATTGATTGTTGCTAAAAAATTAAATGATGTGAAGTAAAATGGATAAAAAAGGATTAGAAAATTTCAAAAAACTATTTACTATTGCTTTATTGCCAGTTATGATTTCAGGAGTGTTAATTCAATTAAAAAATTCAAATGAGGGAATTGCCTCCATAATCTGTGCTGGAATAATCATATTGTGGTTAGCATAAATTAAATAAAAATGTATAAAAAAATTAAAACTGGAAAATTGAAATTTGTGATATTATCATTAATTACATTTTTAGGAGTAGAAACTATTGCTAGAATGTATGATTGGTATTCATTATTTCCGTATTATGATTTATTTTCACATTTCTTATTTGGAATGACTTTTTATGGTCTATATTGGCTAGAATTTAGAACAAGAAAAGATAGTAAAACACAATTTTTAAAAAAAGCATCAATAAAATATTTAATTGTTGCATTATTTTGGGAATGGTTAGAGACTATAGGAGATACAATATTTTTAAATACTGATTCGCTTAAAGATATATTTATTTGGGATGGTGTAACTGATGTTATTGTAGGTGCTATAGGTATGTATTTTGCATATAAATATTTGGAGTATAAATTATAAAAAATGAGTATAGAAAAATTACAAAAATTAACTGATTCATTTGCTTTCTTCTTAATCTATTTTTCAGTATCAATTTATTTAATATATATTGGATTTGAAGAAATGTCAAATAAAAGATTTTGGGGAATTGGTATCTTAATTGGAGTTGCACTATTCCATTATTGGAGACCAAGTAAAAATGATTTTAAAAGGTTAGAGAGAAAATGAGCAATTATTATGATAATCAAGCACAGAACTTAGGATTTTCAATAATCTTAGGAATTATTGTATTAGGAGGATTATTTTGGGTATATTATGAATATGGAGATTTAATCTTTGGAAGTTCGGTAGGATTCTATCAAGATTTTCCAAATGAAAGAGAATTTCAATTAACAACTTTAAATGATTTGGGTTTGGATAGAGAAATTATTAATTGGGAATTTTACTTTACTGAGCAAAGTGCCTCAGTTGATTTAAATTTAACAAATTTGATGAGTATTCCTAATGATGATATAATTGCCAAGAGGGGAATTTTATATGAAATAGATATTTCAGATTATCTTTCAAATGTTAGTTCAAATTCAGTTCTGTCCCTTTATGCAGATGCTAGAGATGAGGGTGTTAGAATTGATTTAATTTTTGAGATGCAAGACAATATCTCAATTACTGCTGAGTATTATGATAAGAATAATCAATTAGGAGTAGATATTGAAGTTCCAAGATATACAAATCCATTATTTAAAGATAAAATATTTGTTAGTTTTGAAAGTTTAGAAACTTCAAATGTATTCTTATTTAACATAAATGGAGTTGCTCAACAAATGCCTTATTCAGATATTTGGGAAGAATCATTAAATCAATCATTCAATTTCCAAAATGCTAAAATATCCTATATTGGAAGTCAAAATGATTTAAATTTAAAACTGAGTTCATTAAAAGTAGGATATTAAAATGGGAGATATTAGATGTAAGATATGCAGACATAAAGTAAAATTTTATCAAAAAGTATCTTATATCAAAATAATTAATTTTAAAGAAACTAAACATGAAGATAAAGTCTATTTCTGTAAAAAATGTAATCAACTAATTGGAGATAATTTAGTTTATGAATCCAAATAGAATCAAAAGATATATAAAGTTATAAATTTAATTGTTAAGCATCCATAAATAAAATAAAAATGGCAAAAAATATTAACTTTACGATATTTATGGCATTAATGGTTGTAATACTAGGAGTATCAATAGTTACTGCAAGTAATACTTTAATGTCCTCAAAAAAGACACTTACTTATGATTTTACAGATAGTGAGTTTGGTATGGATGTAAATTTAGGTCATGCACTTGGAACAATTAATTCATGGGCAACTTATAATTATACAGGAGATGGTTTAGAAGTAACAAGTAATGGTAGTTCATTAAATATCAATCTTGGAGATACTACTGATGAAATTTTGGCTATGGTTGATGCCTCAACATCAATTAACAATATGGAAATTTATTTTCACGATTTAGATTTTAATAATAATTTAGAAAATGAAGTAATGAATTTTTCAGAAGTTAAAGATTTCAAAGTTAAATTTAGAATTGGAGTAAATGCAACAATTAACTCAAATAGTATTTATTTAGGTTTCGGAGATGATATTACTAGTGTTTCACAAGACCATGAATATACATATAGTGAATTGATTTTTGGAGTTTATGCTTTCAACTTAAATACAATGGCAGATTTTGGTTCATGGTATGATTGGTATTATAACTCTAATAGTGAGGGAAGTTCATATTATGATTACACTTTAGATTTTGATTTAGAAAATGGTTATGTTGTAATGACTGTTGAAGATGATAAAAACAATAAAGAAGTATTCTTTGATTATTTAAGTGGAGATATGGTTAGTGTAGATTATGCTGAAAATGTTAATTTAAATGATTTTGATATGAGAATTAGTGCATACTATTTCCCTGAAAATTATGCTCAATATGATGGAACTGCTACTGGTGGAGAATATTTTATTGAAAACTTACAAGTAGAATTTCAATAAATCTACTTTTTATTAAAAAATGGGAAGTTTAACAAAAACTAAAATCTTGGGAGTTCCAGTATCTACAAATAATTGGAATATGCCTCAACAGATAGGAAGTGTAAAAGCAAATCCTAATAAAGAGAGCAATAACTTGATTTGGTGGATAGCAATTAACTCAGTATTAATATTCTTTATAGTTGTAGTTCTATTTGAAAATGCAATTATAAGCACATTAAATTGGATTCTTGATTGGCTGACAATTAAATATGTGGGACAATTTTTATTGTTCTTATTAGTTATGGCAGTTGATGGTGCTTTAGTGTGGCTTACAAGAAATGTTAATGCAATTAATGGTGGATTTATCGCAGTAATATTATATTATGTGGCAGATTATTATTATCTATCAAAAGAGTGGGTTGATTTTTCATTATTAAACATGGATATATTTAAATAAAATGGCTAAGAAAAAAACTACTAAGAAAAATAGTAAGACAATTAATAATTATTATATTGGGGGTCAAAAACCAATATATCCATCTTCTTATGAAAATAGAAAAGATGTTAATGAGTGGTTAAGTGTATTTATTACTGCAATTATTGGATTTGCTTTATCATTTGGAATTATCAAATATGCAATACCTAAAATTGAAAGTTTAAATTCATTTTTTTATGAGACTATAATTGAAAAATTAAGTTCTACATTAATTGGAGATTATTCTTTAATGCTTGTATTTTTAATAATTTCATTAATTGGTGCTTACATATACCAAACATTTAGTAAAACTAAATTAACAATTAAAGGCTATGGTTTTGTTTTAATATTTCAAATCATAGGATGGTTTATATTAAGTGTAACTTCGTTTGCACTTTAAACCATTAACAATTTTCACAAACTTTATAAAGTTGTAAATTTAATAACAAATTAAGATGGCTACTAAAAAAAAACCAACTGAATCAAGAAGTGCCTTAAAATATTATAGGCGAGACCCTAACAATAAAAATAGGGGTGCAGGATTCTATTATAATAGAACTTGGAAAGATGAGGGTTTCAAATCTAATTACATGAGTAAATATGATGCTAAAAGAGATTATAATAAAAAACCTGATTCAAGAAGTGTAACAGTAAAATACAAAAATACTGGAGGTAGTAGAAGATTTGCTCACATGACTGATGCAAAAAAATATGCTGGTAAAGAAATTGATGGATACAGAAGAAAATTATCCTCAGATGGTAAATACTACGATACACAAAAGAAAAAAACTGGTTACTCAAAAGACCCAACTACTAAATATTTCCAAAAGAAAGTAGGAGTTAATAAATATAATAAAAATGTTAAATCCTCATCTAAATCTAAATATAGTAGAAGTTCATCTAAAAAGAAATAAATTTTTAAGGTAGGGACACTAAGAGTATTCCTATCTTTTATTTTTTCTTTTCATTCTAAAAATTGCTTAATCTTATTATAATCACTAAAAGTTATTTCTAAATATTCTATATTATTAATTTCAATATCACATGGGATTACACCTAATGTTTGTAATGAATTTAATAGTAATTCAAATCTCAATGGATTTTCAATATCTTTAACAATTATATAGTTCATAATATTAAATTAAAGTTCCAACAATTATTGCACCTTTTTCAACAATCTTAGTAGTTACAACATAAACTTTTCCTTTATATTCAACTTCATCTTCTATTGTTACTCCTCCAATTTTTCTTTTATGAATCTCTTTAATCTCTTTTTTTATTGCTACCATTTTTTATAATGAAGTTACTCAGAATTGAACTGAGACTATTGGGTTTGGAATCCAATGTGCGACCCATTACACTATAACTCCTTAAAATTTATCAAAGTGTATTTTAAATATAAAATAACACAATATCTAGTCTTAGTCTTAAAAAAAATAAACCATATTTTATTTGTAAAATTTGAGGAGTTTATTCCTCAGCATCTACTTCATCCCATGTGATAGGTGCAATTTGTTTTCCTTTCAAAAAGATACCTAATTGAGTTCCATATTTTGCAGATTCGTATTCTCTAATTTCAAATACTTTCTGATTAATAGATAGACCCTCGTTAAGTTTTTTCTTTAATGAATCTGCTTGTGTAGGTGTTAAGGATACATAGATTTCTTTTGAACCATTAACTTCAACATCTTTCCCATCTTTATCCTTTACAAATGCTACGATTGAAAATTCTTCAAGTTTTTTAATAACTGAACCATCTTTTTTCTTAACATCATTTTTCACTTTTACATGAACTGAGTTATTTTTTGGAATAAATGTATCTCCTAATTCAAATTTGTTCTCTACAAGAACCCTACCATCTTCTGCCACATAAGGCTTTTTAGTTTCTTCATTAATTAATTCTGTTGTTTTCATTTTCATATAAATCAACAACCACTTTTACATGGTTAAAAATACTCAGAATTTGATAGTTTATAAACTATTTTAACTAGTGTTATAGTAACTCACATTAATTAAATTTTGCATATCTATAAACGGCTTTACACAACTCAATAGGCAATTCTGTAGCATAATTATCTTTAAGATTTATCTCAGAATGTTTATGATTGGCATATTTAATTAATAATTTTTCAAAATTAGCAATATCTTTTTCATCAAATTCTAATATTTTGTCCTGATTTCCAGCAATAGTATAAACTTTTTTATAATTATTTTTATGTGAGTTCATTACAAGACTAATTTTTTTTTGATTATTTTGTTGAATATAAGATATTAATTTATAAAATGTTTTTTTCTTCATATTTAATTTTTCTAAAGGATTAATAAATTCAAAATCTTTTACTTTTGTAATGCCTTTATTTGTTTTTTGTTTAAATGATAAATCATAAGTTAAAATTTGATTATTTAATCTTAAAATATCTAATCTTAATCTATTAATATCATCTTCAAATAAAGCCCTATAATAAATATTTTCAAAAATATTATTTTCTAAATTAACTTTAATATGAACTCCAGTTTTAGAAGATGAATACATTACCCTAAATAATTTTTTATACTCTAATTCTTTTTTCCAATCTGTAATATCATTAGATAATAACCTAGCATATAATTTAGCATAAGTAAGCACTATTTCATCCCAATTAAGATTATCTATATCAATATAAAAATAATCTTTAATATGGCTCTTAAATTCCTTAACAACATTATTTAAATTATTTGTATTAAATTCCATTTTACTCTCTATAATCATTATCTATTTTTTGTGATGGATACATAATATCAATCCCATCAATATTTAATGCTACATCAAAATGAATTGTGGGAGTATCTTCAATTAATCTTGAATCAAATCCACTCTTTGAAATTCCAACTATATCATTATAATCTAGCCATGTTATCTTAAATAAATCTAAAAGACCTCTAATTCTTCTCTCGGCAGTAAATTCTTCTGCAATATCATCAACTTCATAGTATTTTGGAACAATGCCTCTAAAAGTGTATTCAAAAGAAGTAGTAGTATTGTTTTTTCTTGAATTTACTCCAAAATAAACTCTAAATTCAATTAACTTATTTAAAGGTTGTAACAATCTTTGTAAATTAGAATTACATTCATGCAATAATTCTTTTTGAACTTTTAATTCTTCTTTTAGATTAGAATTTTGTTTTTTTAATTTAGCAACTTGGGATTCTAAAGTATCTATATATCTTTGTTGTTTATTTAAATCTACTCCAAAAGCAAATTTATATAATCCATTAACAATATTTTTGAAAAATCCCATTTTTAATAATAATACAACTAAATTTATATGTATATAAGTATTTCTATCATAACCAATTTATAAACAATACTATAATGTTCTTTAGATATACACTATTGAATATGTGCGATTCACTTGCCTTACTTAATATAGTTTATAAACCATAAAAAATCAAAAATAAATATGGATAATAGAGACACCCAAAATCAAAATTCTCAAAGTAAAAAATCTATCAAAAATAAAGATAATAAAGAAGTGGGTTTCCAATATCAAGATTTTATTTATCAAATTGAAAAAGAACTAACTGTAGAAGATTCCAAATATTTAATGGATTATAACCTTAAAGGATATAGATTTTATGTAATTCATAATTTAACAAATCATTTTAGAATATTATTTTTTACTAACGAAAAATTGAAAATTGATACTCAAATTGATGGGAGAGAATTATTCTTTAGAAAAATTAACAATGCACTCCATAAAGATGATACTAAAGTCTATATAATTGAGAAAATTAACGAATTTGGAAATAAATATATTGATGTCTCAGAATCTCCAGTAGAGGATAGTTCAAATCCGATTTATACTTATTGGTTACATTATACTGAGACTTTTGACCCAAATAACAACGAAATTAAATTAAGAAAAATTCATAAAAAAAATATGCACGAAACAAGAATTGCTGTTAAAAGAAATATGTGGTATAAGGAAGAATTATTAAATTTAAATATTAAAGATATTCCAAAAAAAATACAAAAAGATATTTATAATAAAGCAATAGTTGATTCTAGGATTACAAAATTATTAAAAACTGAATTTTTCACAATAGACCAATATAGAGATGAAGAAAAAGGAAAATCCCAAGAATATATGATGCACAACTCTCATGCTATTGGACTTACTCAGGGTTCAACTGGAAAATCATCAATTTTATGTTCTTTAGGAAATGATTTACATACTACAACTGATGCTGGAATGTTTGGATATATGGATGTTACTGCTGGTTCATGGAGGGCTGGAGAAGTATCTAAAACAAAGGATGCAATAATTGTGGATGAAATTAATGAGATAATCAAACAAACTGCAAAAAAAGGAGAGACAGTATTGGATATTTTAAATACTCCTTTAGAAAATGGTAGATACTCTTATGGTAAGGCTGGAGGGATGAAATTATCATTTGGAAATCAATTTATATTTTTAGGAAATATTAGTGATGAATTTCATTTTGAAAATTTTGTTAATGGTCTTGCTGGAAATCAATCTACTTTAGGTAGAAGATTTGCATATATTATTTATGATGATAAATTAGTTTTTAAAAATGGGGATTATAGGGATATTGTTAAACATATTAGAAAGATTAAACCACTAAAAGCATTTCTATCTGATATTTTATTATTTTATTTAAAGAAAAAAAAATTCCAAGATAAAAAAGTTAGACAAAATAAATTAGTTCTAAATATGATTGAAAAACATAAAAAACAATTTAAAAATTTAATTCATGGTATGGAACATCCAAATACAAAATTATTTTTTGATGCTTATGTATCTCATTCACTAGAAAATAGATTACCTCTAATGGCTCTTAAATTAACAATATTTGATAATGCTAATATGTATTTAGAAGAAAAAAATTTTTATGAGATTGATAATAGAGTATTTTGGAGACAATTTTATAAGAATTTAGAGAATTTATTTAAAGATATAGAAGTAATGCTACAAAATGTTATTTCTCATCAAGAAGTAGGAACTATTGCAGATGAAAGTTCTAATAAATTAGCAAATAAAATATTAAGTTTAAATAAATCTCAAAGATTATTAATGGTCTCAATATGCGATAATATTTCTAAATTTGATGGAATAAGATTAAATTATGAGGATATTGAGAATAAAACTTTATTAAAAGATATTAGAAATAAAATTGTAAATAAAAATCAAACTAAACATTATGATGAATTAACAAATTTTGGAATACATTATAAAAAAGAAAATAAAGATTTATATTTCTTGATTACTAATAAATTTAAATTCCAACAAACTCATCAAATTGTTAGTGAGCATAGAAAAGAATTAGTTAAAGATTTAAGTGAGAAAATCCAATTAAATACAACACCTCAAAAAGTTCCAAAACTTGCAGAAGAAAAAGCAGAAGAAAAAAAAGAGCAAATTGAAAAAGCATGGAATAAAGAATCTCCAAAAGTTGAAGAAAAAAAAGAAGTAGAAATTACTAAAAAAGATGAATGGGATGAAATTGATATGAGCGATTTAAGTTAAAAAATTAATTGTTAATCCTAAAATAATTAATCCTAATGGAAAAAATACATTTGATATAATTGCTTTTTTATCTCTAAAAAAAACTTGTTTCCATGTTAAAGGTTTATCTCTTAAACTAAAATAACCTTTTTCACTAACTTCTTTTACATCACTATCAAATGGTAAAGTTTGCCAATATTTATAGAATCTTACTATTAATTTTATCATTATCATCTTTCTCAAAACATTTTAATTTTCTTTTACATGGAAAATCTTTAAAATTATCCACTTCTCTTTTAGAACAACTCCAACCCCCATCTAAAGTCTCACAACTAGTATTTTCAATGTATTCTAAATACTTACATAACCAACAACCAGTAGCAAATTTAACATGACTTCCATTATTAGTAAATCCTATAAATCTAATTTTATCATCCATTTTTTTTACTCCTAGCAGAAATAATTTTTGCTTTTGCTTGTTTATTCATTTCCTCAAAATATGCAACTAAACAATCAATCATAATTGGTAAATGTTTTTTTTGTAATGTGGGTTCAAAACTTATAATTGTTTCCTCCTCAGAATTTTCATTTAATTTAGTTTCTAAATCAATCCTATATTTAATTTTATAGAATCGTTTATATTCCTGATTAGGCAATAACTCTTTCATTAAATCATAGATATTAACAATAGCTAAAATTAAATTTTTTTTTTTCATATTAATTTCTACACTAATATTATCTTCTCCTTTAAATGTATCAATAATCAAAAATTCTTTTTCTTCATTCATCTTTAAATCCAAACATCTCCACAAATTTATTATAAATATCTTCAACTTCAATAGGATAATCAATATCTTCAAGCCATCTCATAAAATCAATACAAGTAGTTTTAGTATCTAACATTATATCCAAATGAGTTTTTTCACAATCCTCGACATGACAACTATTTTTTAAAAACATCTCTTGCCCTTTTGCATTAGTAACTTTTGAGAAATTTCTCAAAGGGTAGCCTTTATTAAATTTATCCAACAATGATTCTACCATTTTTATTCTTTATAATGTTCAACAAACTTAATCCATAAATCTTTTGTTTTACAACAAGTAGTAAAATTTTGTTCTTTAAATCTCCCACTTAAAGTTACATAAAATTTAGTAACATTTACAATCTGCCAAATTGAATCCTTATCATCTTTTCTACAAACCCACATATAAGGTTTAATTTGTTTCATTTGCATAGCATGAGAATAAAAATATCCCTCTTTCATTTCTCATCCTCTCTAATCTCATCTTTCCAAAGTAGTAACACTAAAGGGTGCAATCTCCACTCCTCAGATTTTCTAGGCAATCCTTTAAGTTCAGGAATACCAAATTGTTTTTTAGAAAAACTAATTTGAAGTTTAAATTTATCTCCCTTATTGACATGAGTAAAATTACCATCTTGAAATTGTAATATGTTATGTAAAGATAATTGATGTATAGATTCTCCATTATCAATGAAATCCCTAATTATCATTTCTCTTTTTTCTGCTAAATATTTATCTAAATTAGCAATAGATTCTTCTCTTGTTAATTGTTTATTCATCTTCATCATCCTCAGAGTTTTCAATTAAAATAGTTTGGCAATAATCTTCATTAGAACTCAATGCCTCATATAAACAATCCATAGAACACACATGGATGCAATCTCCTTTATCTGAATCTCCATAACAAATTATATCTGAATTATAATAAAAATCCTCTCCACAGCCATCACAACTCTCAATTTCTGCATCACATTCATAACAAGTAACAACTACTTCTGAAACTGCTTTTAATTTATCTCCTCCTTTAGATTCATACAATGCTTGACCCAAACATTTCTCAGAACAAAAATGTCCTAAATCGTGGCAATATACTTCATCCATAACATCTCCATCTGCACCACAAGTATCACACTTCTTTGCCTCTTGCTCACATTCTTCACAAATTAGTCCCATCTTTTTTTATTTTTTTTAAATTATCTGCAATCCATGAAACCATGATATTACAAAAATAAAGTTCTTCATTAAAACTTAAATTAGTATCAAATTTTAATTTATATTCTTTTCCCCTCCATGTATCTTTAACAAGTTCAAAAATTACTTCAGTTCTAAAATTACAATCCAATACTGGTTCATCTCCACTAATTTTATTAGCAATATTAGTAATGTATTCATTCAAAGCCTTTAAATGAAATTTATTAAATTGAATTACATTAACACTAGGAGTATCTGCATCTTCTCGTGAATCAAATATTAATTTAGGCATTTTTATGCAATAGGATGATAATTACCTTTAGAATCGGATTTTCTAGCCTGAAATGAATTTACAAACATAGCAATATCTCTTAATTGGTTTTGGGATAATAAATAATTTGAATCTGTTTGCACAAAAAACATTTCATCACTAGAACCATTCCTTTTAACTTCTCCTAATTTTGAGAACATATTTCTACTCTCTGAAAAAAACAATAGAGTAGCATAATCTTTATCAGTATGCTCTAAAGCATAAAAATTTTTTTTATCTAAAAATTTAATTTCCATGATAATTATTTTCTAATGATTAGTTTTTATAAAGTAATTTAAATTATGACTTAGAGACTCACACTTTTATTTAATTTAAATATTTTGTCCCCATAAATAAGATAGGAATATTGCTAAATTATACCCAATACTATGTTTTAAATAAATTGGATTTATCCCATAAGGCTTATTTAGATAAATTAAAACTACTAAAACATTACAGAATACCCAAAACCAAA
>RRYU01003720.1_pt1 | contig 17404 bp, 18 predicted proteins | sample 2162651 | NCBI WGS metagenome assembly RRYU01 (sample SAMN10267283, study PRJNA491782) | microbial mat metagenome | isolation source: biomat in the production well | place: Japan: Minami-Kanto gas field, natural gas well KTG3 | collected 2017-06 | reverse complement strand
GTCTTGTTTGTTCTGTTTATCAACAAAACTCTATGCTGGGAGTTTTGGTTTGATGTCAAATTTGACCTTCTCTGATGTGGCATATCGCAGCATAACAGGCTGGTAGCGGCTGTCAGCTTGTACTTTCTTTGAGAATTTACGCACATACCAGAGACCGATGAACAGTCCGATTCCTCCTCCAAGAATTGCGAAAGGGTCATGTAATATATACCCGAGCTTTATCGCAACACCCTGGCCAAGTAGTGCAAATACAATCATTGAAATGATTGGAACCATATAAAATACAACGGACACTCTAGAAAGAGCAGACTCCTGCAGGCCAATAACTACTTGATCTCCAGGTTTTGCTTTAATGCTGTTTACTATCCTGACTACGGTTTTACGGTTTCCAAAAACCTTTGAGAACACACCAGTTCCACATGCCGAACTGGCGGCGCATCCACCGCAGGAATCCTGTGGCTTTGTTTCAATATCCGCATATTTACCATCACAGTTCAGAATCAACGCAGTCTCTTCAATCATGCGCTTGTCTACTCCTGTTGAATCTTAACTGATTGAGCAAATCTCTTTACTGTTTGTGCTGGAACTTCTCCCACTGCTGTTACCTGGAAGCCATTGATCTTGGTTCCAAAGGCATGGATTGCTCCCATCTGTGATCCACCTTCAAACAGTTTTTCAGATATGGCTTTTTCTATGTACACAGACATGGTTGCCAAGCCGTCGGTGAAGACAAAGTGCTCAACATCATCGTCACCGGAGCCATTAGACCTTTTTTCATGTACGCTCATTTTGAAGCCATCTGGGAGTGAACCAAATATCCAGCGGCTTTTGTTTTTATCTAAATCAATCTGGTTTTGGATTGGTTTCTGATAGCTCCAGGTGTATTTTTTCAGCTCATCTTTGGTGACCAGTTCCAGTGCATTATCTTGAATTGATGGCCCGGTCTGCATACTGGTAAACAGTATTTGTGATACTGGGTTACCTGAGTTGTCCAGAAGATCAGATCTAAGTGGGAGTGCCGACTCCATATCTAGAGAAACCCGGTGTCCGTACCTGTTTTCATCTTTTGGGATAACCATAATTACTTTGGTATCCCTGTCTGCGATGCGCTCTTCTCCATGTACTCTCAGATCGTAATAAGCAGAGATCTTTTTTGACTCATACGGAAGGATATTGGCGATGCCGCCGCGGTGGCCCAATCGCTTTCCCACAAGAACTGTCTTAGTGTCTGGCTGGATGCAGATGACTTCACCTTTGCTCCGAACAACTTCACGCTGCGCTCCATTAAGAGAGATAAGTCGTTCCCGCTCAACGCCGTCTTCGACCGTATGGATGATCCGCATTGTTTCCATATGATGATTATGCAGATAGACAAATGTCCCTCTGTAATTTAGCTGTTTTACAGCATTGTGCATCTTTTCCAGCCAGATATAGGCCTCATCTTTGTATTCGGTTCCGTGTCCGACTAAGGGAAGGAAGGCCAGAAACTGTAATAGGATGAGCTTTTTGAACATGGGATGATTAGCGGCTGGAATCATAACCAACAAACGTAGCATATGGCATTACACCTATGCCAGTTCCAGGAGAGACGTATTCACTGTGATCAACCAAGTAGCCATTTAATCTCGATTCTAGTGATGGTTGTTTTAGATTGTTCCAGCGTGTCCCGGAGATGTTTTGGCGGGGAACCGTTGTTGCTGTACTGATGTTTGTTGCTGCTAGTTGTGTCCGTTCAGGTTCGTCAATCCCCAAAAAACCTGGCGCACTTATCACAGCAACTGCAGCTACTGAAGCTGCCAACGCGGCACCAGCAGCAGGCCTGACCCAATTAGACTTCCATACGCTGGTTCTTTTTGGTGCAGATATAATTGATGGCTCAGAATCCACAGCTTTTCGGACGCGTTCTGAAACCTCTGTTGCTTCAAGTTGAATTGTTTCTCCACGCATTACATCACCGATAAGATGATACCTCTCCCACTTCTGCCTTAGTTCTGGATGTTGGCTAAGTTGGGTCAATGCTGAGGCCGTTTCTCTATCGGACAGTTCGTTGTCCAATAATGCCGATACTTGTTCATTTAGCTTGTCTGTCATTGTGGCACCCGAATTAATTACCTGGTAAATTAATCAGTTAATCATGGTTCCAATAGAGGAGCCAGTTTTGTGTCTATAGCCGCACGTGCGCGGAATATTCGTGATCTCACAGTCCCTACGGGACAGGACATGGCCTTGGCTATTTCTTCATAGCTCAAGCCTTCCAGCTCTCTCAATGTTATTGCAGTTTTTAGATCCTCAGGAAGATCTTCTATGGCATTGCGTACTGTCTGTGCGATCTCTTCCTGTAATAACTGGTTTTCAGGAGTTGCATTCTCTTGCAGGCGTATACCAATATCCATTTGCTCTGCTGTGCCCGCATCTAGATCAGAACCGGGAGGACGCCGCCCTTGGGCCACGATGTGGTTCTTGGCGGTATTAATTGCTATCCGGTAGATCCATGTGTAAAAGGCACTATCGCCCCGAAAGTTTGGGAGTGCCTTGTAGGCCTTGATGAAAGCCTCCTGAGTCACATCTAGCGCCTCACTTTGGTTGCGCACATAGCGGGAAACCAGGTTAATAACTTTACGCTGGTACTTTAGGACTAGAAGGTCAAATGCCTTTTTATCCCCGCGCTGTACTCGTTCTACCAGTTCCTGATCTACTTGTCGCTCGCCCATGCGGGCCTTCTCCATTTCCGCGACAAGCGCAGTTCTTTGTTCAAACTCATTGACATCCCGTGCATGAATTAGTTCTCGTATGCTCTAGGGTATTTAAAAATAATTGCCTGACAGGCGATAATTTTTAGTTCTCGTTACATAAAAATTAGGTTAGGATTCCGCAAACGATAACTGTTTGCATTTAGTTTCAACCATAATCCGGAGATTATGAACTCCTATGAAGCCTGCGGCAAATTCTTGGTAAGCAAAATATGGGGATAAGCTACTTACACGATGTACTTATTGTCGGCAGTGGGGCTGCAGGACTGAGCTTGGCACTGCGTCTTCCCGATAATCTGAAGATAGCTGTTCTTTCCAAAACAGATCTGTCTGAGAGTAATACCTATTATGCCCAAGGTGGCATATCGGCTGTCTTAGATAAAGAGGATTCGATCGAGTCGCATATTGCCGATACGCTGGATGCTGGTGCTGGTTTATGCAATGAAGATGTTGTGCGTATGGTGGTGGAACACGGTCCTGCCAACATTCAGTGGCTGTTAACCCAGGGAATGGAGTTTACCCGTCGTCAGAAATCAAAAGATGAGTACCACCTAACCCGTGAAGGCGGACATTCACACCGCCGAGTTATCCACGCTGCGGATGCAACCGGAAAGGTAATGCAGACAACTCTGGAGGATCATGTCCGGGAGAAGAAGAATATAGAGCTGTTCGAAAATAGAAATGCAATCGATCTTATAACCGGTCATAAGCTTGGATTTAAGGACAACCGTTGTCTGGGGGCATATGTCTATAATAGAGATGCTGACCATGTAGATACCTTTCGTTCCCGTTGCGTGGTGTTAGCAACTGGTGGGGCCAGTAAGGTATATCTTTATACATCCAACCCGGATGTAGCTACAGGCGACGGCATTGCCATGGGCTGGCGAGCTGGATGCCGAGTGGCAAATATGGAGTTTATCCAGTTTCATCCCACCTGCCTGTACCATCCACACGCAAAGTCATTTTTGGTTACTGAGGCATTACGTGGAGAAGGTGGAAGGCTGTTATTACCAGACGGAACCAGGTTTATGCCAAGCTTCGATGAGAGGGCTGAGCTCGCTCCTCGTGATATTGTAGCCAGAGCCATCGACCATGAGATGAAACGTCTTGGAACTGACTGCCTGTTCTTGGATATTAGCCATAAGCCAGCCGATCTTATTTTTAAGAGATTTCCAATGATTCATGCTAAATGTTTGGAATTTGGCATAGACATAACCAAGCAGCCCATACCCATAGTGCCTGCTGCACATTACACTTGTGGTGGGGTCATGACCGACGCTAACGCTCGTACAGATATACAAGGTCTGTATGCAATTGGTGAAATTGCCTATACAGGCCTGCATGGTGCCAACCGTATGGCTAGCAACTCATTGCTAGAGTGTCTGGTCTTTGGCGAAACTGCATCTGTGGATATCATTAACAACCTGAAGAATACCTCGACTCCGCCAGATATCCCAAGCTGGGACGAGAGCCGGGTTACAGATTCAGATGAAGACGTTGTCGTATCCCATAATTGGGATGAGCTGCGTCGTTTTATGTGGGATTATGTCGGTATCGTGCGCAGTAACAAACGCCTGGAAAGAGCAAGACGCAGGGTCAATATGCTCCGACAGGAGATCAAGGAGTATTACAGTACATTCAAGGTACACAACGATCATCTGGAACTGCGTAATCTGGTGGATGTTGCAAATCTGATTATTCGCTCAGCCATGCGTCGACGCGAAAGCCGTGGTCTGCATTACAATATCGACCATCCGGAGAGAGACGATCAGGGACAGCTCGGACCAACCATTATGATACCTGACAACTATTCTCCAAAATGACCCATCAGCACCCTTAGTCGTCTCATTAATCCTGGGTCCATAGCATCCTCAGGCAGTAGGAGTATGAGAGTATTATTGCCGGTGGTCTTAAAACATAGCAGCACCAAATATTGGCTAATAAAGCTAGATTGGCTTAGTTTTACAGTCTGAACCTCCCCTCCTTCATCAATGATCTGCCAGCCGCCTTCTTTGCTCCATTTTGCAGAATTTACACTGCTACGGCCGCGGTGTAACAAGTCTCGTTTCCAATAGTATGTGAGACTGATACAGATACTAATAGCCAGGATGATGCTAGTGGGTGTTGGTAGTTGTAATGGTAGGAGCATGAGTAATGCGGCCAAGTGGATTGCCAGTAGATAGGAGGCTAACCACATGGAAAATACCGGGTTGATTTTTATCAGGCCTTCCGGCCCATTTGACATGTGGTCAATTCCCGAGACAGGATCTTATTCGGTCTAATAGTTGGGCTAGTTCTCTGTCGTTTGGATTGGTCTTCCCTGTAAGCATCTCGTACATCTCCTGGTCTTGCATATCAAGAAGGGTTAGGAATTGTCTTTTTTCTTGGTCTGTGAGTTGCTCATAGACCTGATCCATGTAGGAATTCAGAAGCAAATCCAGCTCCAGCAAGCCGCGTCTGCAGGCCCACCGGAGCTGATTCGTTGTTGGTAGTTCACCAGGCCATTGTCCCGAGGTAGAAGTCATTTAGATAGACTGTTTTAGCATCAATGCTTTAATGTTGCCGATGGCCTCGGTTGGGTTCAGTTGTTTTGGACATACCTCAACACAATTCATGATGGTATGGCATCGGAACAGTTTATATGGTCCTTCCAATGCATCAAGGCGTTCGGTTCTGCCCTGATCACGAGTATCAGCAAGGAAACGCCATGCTTGAAGCAATGCGTGAGGTCCGAGGAATTTATCCGGATTCCACCAGAAGGATGGGCATGAGGTTGAACAGCAACCGCACATGATGCATTCGTAAAGTCCATCCAATTTTTCCCGATCCTTAGGAGACTGCCTCATCTCCACTTCAGGTACTGGGTCCTTACGTATGATGTATGGCTTGATCTCACGGTATTGGTTATAGAACTGCTCCATGTCCACAACCAAATCGCGAATCACTGGTCTGCCAGGTAGAGGACGTACCTCTACTGGTTCCTTCAGATCAACAACAGGTGTGGTGCAGGCAAGTCTGTTTTTACCATTTACATTCAAACCGTCAGATCCACATACGCCCTCACCACAAGAGTGGCGAAAGTTCAGTGATTCATCCTGCACCTTTATTTTCAGCAGAGCATCTCGCAGCATCATATCTGAGGTGACATCAACTTCAACGTCCTGCATGTACGGTGCGTTGTCTGTTTCCGGGTTGTAGCGATAGATTAGAAACTTCATGATAATTTCTCAATAAACGCGTTCTTTTGGAGGAAAGGAATCTACAGTAAGAGGCTGGGTACGAACCGGCTTAGAACTGAGTTTATCTCCCTCAAGATAATAGAGACTGTGTTTCATCCATTTCTCGTCATCACGCTTTGGATAATCCACTCTGGAATGGGCACCACGACTCTCCTGTCTGGCCTCTGCTGACATCATTATCGACATGGAGATATCAATCAGATTCTCCAGCTCCAACGCCTCAATCCTGGCATAGTTGAAGATCTTGCTGTCATCTTTCAGCTTTACGCCTGGAAGACGATCACGTATGGCTTTGATCTGTTCTACACCCTCTTGCATTATCTCTTCGTTGCGGAACACACCACAGTGTTGTTCCATAACCAATTTCAGGTCTGAGCGTAGCGCTTCAACAGTCTCTCCATCACCTTTTTGATCCCAGCGATTGAGTCTTTCCATGGCTCTGTCGACACTACTCTGATCTAGTGGTCTGTGATAGCGATTTTTCTTTAGGTACTCTATTACCTTGTTGGCAGCAGCACGGCCAAATACCAGGATGTCGAGCAGAGAGTTTCCGCCTAGGCGGTTAGCGCCATGCACAGAAACGCAGGCAGCTTCGCCAATGGCATAGAGTCCGCTGACAACTTTTTCCGCCTCATCACCGCTCTGGGAAACGACCTCACCAAAACGATTGGTTGGTATGCCGCCCATCACATAATGCATGGTTGGAAATACTGGGATTGGGCTAGATACAGGGTCTAGATTAAGAAAGGTCTTACAGATGTCTCTGATACCTGGAAGTCGCTTAGAAATAACCTCTTCACCCAGATGATCCAGACGCAGGAGCGCGTGGTCGGCATTTGGACCACAGCCGCGGCCTTCTCGTATCTCTGTAGAAATAGCACGGCTCACTACATCGCGGCTGGCAAGATCTTTTACGTTTGGAGCATAGCGCTCCATAAAGCGCTCACCATCCTTGTTTACCAGGTAGCCGCCTTCTCCTCGAGCACCCTCAGTAATCAGGATACCTTTGCCGGCAATGCCAGTTGGGTGGAACTGTAAGAACTCCATATCCTGTAATGGTACGCCGGCCCTTAGAGCCATGGCCATACCATCACCGGTATTGATGTGGGCGTTGGTAGAGGTGCGGAATACCTGTCCACAACCACCGGTTGCAATCAGTGTAGTCTTGGCCTCGATCAGCAGAGGTTCTCCGGTCGCAATTTCCATGACCAATGCACCAAGCACATTTCCGTCAGAATCTGAAATCAGATCAAGCGCAAAGAACTCGTCAAAAAAGTTGGTCTTGGCACGGATGTTCTCTTGATACAGGCTATGCAAAATTGCATGACCTGTACGGTCAGCCGCAGCACAGGTACGGGTAGCCTGTCCGCCTTCGCCAAATTGCTGGCTCTGTCCGCCAAATGGCCTCTGATAGATCTTGCCATTGTCCAGACGCGAGAAGGGCACACCATAATGCTCTAACTCATATACTAGATGTGACGCCGCGCGACACATGTATTCGATTGCATCTTGGTCACCCAAGTAATCGCTACCTTTAATGGTATCGTACATATGCCAATGCCAGTTATCAGCTGTAACATTCGCTAACGAGGCATTAACACCGCCTTGAGCGGCGATTGTATGTGATCTTGTTGGGAATACCTTTGATACGACAGCAACCCTGGCATCATTGTCTGCAAGCTGAAGTGCAGCGCGCAATCCGGCACCACCGGCACCCAGGATAAGAGTATCGAACTTGCGAGTTGCAAGTGTCATAGAGAACCTCTCACTTAATTTATATCTATATTGAGGTGACAGTAAGGAACAGGAATTTCACGATCCAAAGACCGCTTCCGATGAGTCCTATTGCCAATACCGTTAGCACAACCACCCTGATCATAAGCGGGTGGACATAGTCAATTATTATGTCCCTTGTTCCTACCCAAGCATGAAAGAGCAAGAAGAAGGTAAAAAACAGTAGGGAAAGATTTATTCCAGGGCTGGCAACCCAGTCTTTCCACTCAACATATGACGCTGGGGCGAAAAATATGAAATGCCAACACAGAAACAGTATATACAAGCCAAGATATACAGCACTTATACGCTGAAATACCCATGCGCGAAAACCACTGGCACGACGACTCATGATGCGGCTCCTATCATTATGGTGCCTGCAATTAAGGTTATGGCAGCAGCTAGGATTGTGACCACCCAGGCAGTCTTTCTGCCAATGGCCTTTTGAACTCCAATATCGAAATCAATAAACAGAAAGCGTATACCTGAAAGCAGGTGGTGCAATACACTCCATCCCAGCACCAACATAACAAGCTTTACAAACCCGCCTGATAGATGAGCCTGAGCCTGCATAAAACCCTCCTTGCTCTCAAGTGAGAGACCAAGAAGATAGGCAAAATATGGGATCGAAAGTACCAGCAATGCACCGCTTGCCCGATGAAGAATGGACATTATGGCCATTATTGGCATACGTATTTGGAAGAGATTTAGATAGACAGGTCTAGATTGTGTGTTCATGTATTTAATTCTCGTGAACAGGTCTTGCAACAGATTAATATTAACCAGCAAATAAGACCTAAAACTTAACTAATACAAAAATATAGCAGCAAAATAATGTATTTCTTAGTAAATAACCTTGAAATATAACCCACTAATACAAAAAGAAATTATAAGGGCCTTATTAAAATTCTATTACCAGGATTTATAACTAAAGCGTGAGCAGTCTAACAAAATGAGAGCGACATTAAACCGTTTTTTATGGGCGTATAGAATTAATATTTTTAATCTAATGATAAGGTATGATTAATATTAGCTGCTGAATTGTTGCCGTATGTCACTGAATTCAACTACGCAATTTCTAACTCTTTGAGATAACGGAATATCTTTTTTGCTGCCGCTACTGGTTTTGACGACTGCTGTTCTTTTTGAGCCGCTCTTATTAGTTGCCTGAGATAGTGTCTATCAATGTCAGGACAGATATCTGTGAGTTCGGACAGGGCGCTGTCACCGTTAGATATTAGTTTTTCACGCCACTGTTCTAATAGTTTTATCTTTCGTCTCTCATCCGGGTGGTTGCTATCCAAACGTTCTAATTTTTCGCGAATGGCTTCTACATCTTCGTCTGCAAGCAGTTTACCTATTCTTCTGATATGTCTGTTTTGAGCCACTCGGTTTTTGATCCTGGTATACTCTTCCAGGGCATCCAAGATGCTTTGGCTGAAGGCAAAACCGGAAATTTGTGCCGGTTTCAATGCAACAAGTTGCTCTCCTACCTTTTGTAAATCGGCAAACTCACGCTTAATCTGGCTTTTGCTCTTTTCCTGGTCTTCCAACGCCAGCCGTTCGTTCTCATCATGCATAACAATTAAATACCCCACACTATCCAAATGCATTTAGCTTTCAATCGAGTGATTATAACCACTCTAGATACTCTATGATCATCTGGATGTTTCTGTTGCCACGAAATTCGTTAATATCCAGACGGTATGCTACGGCAAGATTCTGATCATCTTTTTCTGGTTTGTTATCACTCTGGTTAAATGCAATGGCGTGCAGTAATTGGCCTGTTTCTGTGGCCAGAACCAGTTTAAGGTGCTTTGCACCAACTATACGCCAGCTCACCAACCTGAATTTCCCATCAAACACTGGCTCTGGAAAATTCTGCCCCCATGGCCCTGCCTCGCGAAGCATATCGGCAATGTCGAGATTGATAAAGTCAGGCGAGAGCCTTCCATCCGAGTGGATAACGCCACGAATATCGTCAGAATTAAGATGGCGTCTTACCTCAGCATCGAATTCTGCGCTGAATCTACTGAAGTCAGCTTCCAATAAAGTAAGTCCGGCGGCCATGGCATGCCCGCCAAATTTGCTGATCAAGTCTGGATTATTTACTGCTATGTTGTCCAGAATGTCTCTTATGTGTAGTCCTGATACAGATCTGGCCGAGCCCTTTATCCATCCCTCATTCGATGACGCAAAGGCGATGACTGGGCGGTGATAGAGATCTTTTATTCTAGACGCCAGAATACCAATAACACCCTGATGCCACTGTTGATCATATATGCAGAGGCCATATGGTAATTCTGACTCTTCCTGTAGCTGCAGAGATTCCAGATTTGCCATGGCCTGCTGGCGCATATCATCCTCTATCTCTCGGCGCTGCTTGTTAAGCTGGTCGAGTTTGACTGCACTCTGATCCGCACTATTTATATCATTGGTAATGAGTGTTTCTATGCCAAGCGACATATCCTCAAGCCTACCTGCCGCATTTAGTCTTGGGCCAACTGCAAAACCCATGTCTGAGGCGACGAGTCGTTCCATATTGCGTCCAGCGACCCTTAACAGCATCTTTATCCCGGGACGACAATGGCCGGCTCTGATCCTGCGTATACCCTGATGCACTAGGATGCGATTGATTTGGTCCAGAGATACTACGTCTGCCACTGTACCAAGGGCGACGAGATCCAGAAACTCTGCAAGATTAGGCTCGTCCAGATCCCGCTCAGAAAACCAGTCATGCTCCCGAAGTCTGGATCTGAGGGCCAGTAGTACATAGAAAAGTACGCCTACGCCAGCCAGATTCTTTCCGGTTCCACCCTCTCCTTCTAGATTTGGGTTTACGATTACTGCGGCGTCCGGTAGTCTTCCGCCAGGAAGATGATGATCTGTTATAAGCACCGGCACTCCAGCTGCCCGAGAAGCCGCAACTCCAGCCACGCTAGATATGCCATTATCCACGGTGACGATCAGATCCGGGGACTTGTCCAGAGCAACAGCTACGATCTCCGGTGTCAGACCATATCCATATTCAAACCTGTTTGGTACCAAATAATCCACATCCTTTGCCCCCATCGCCCTAAGAGCCAGCATCGCCAGAGCACAAGAGGTTGCGCCGTCCGCATCAAAATCTCCAACGATCAGGATGCGGTTGGAATTTTGCATATGCTCGTGCAGGAGTTCGGCGGCCTTGGCGGTTCCTGATATTTTGGACGGAGCGGGTAGATTGGACAGTTCACGCTCTAGTTCTGCGTCATCTGTTATGCCTCTGGCCAGGTAGATCTGTCTAAGTAGTGGGTGGATCTGATCAGACAGTTGGGATATTTCTGGGGTTGTGCGCCTAACTATTTCGGTTTTTGACTGCAACACGCTCTTTGCCTAGCCCGCCAGATTGACATAGTATGCGCCCATGAATTGGGTCAGCACTAAGTCATGCCAGCATAACAGACTGGGCATTTTCTGTGGAGATAGCCACACAATTAATTCAGGCCTCTAATTGTGACCAGGCATGTACTAAATAACTCGGATACTAATATGCCAATGGAGATTGCACCAGGCGAAATCCATATATGGCACATCAAGTTGGATCAACCTGTAGATAATACTTTATCTGAGCTTTTATCTTCAGATGAAACCCAAAGAGCCGAACGTTTTAAACAGGCACCAGATAGAAATCGCTTTATCAGATCACACGGTGCCATGCGGTCCATATTAGGATGCTATCTTGGCGTATCAGGCAACTTGCTAGAGTTTGGATTTGGTGAGAATGGAAAGCCCCATCTTACCAATCCGGTTACAAGCATCGAATTTAACCTTAGTCATTGTGAAGACAGGGCGCTACTGGCGGTAGCCGATAATATACCTGTTGGGATAGATCTGGAGCGTATACGAGTCAGAGCATCACAACTGAAGATTGCTAAACGCCTGTTTCCAAAACCAATTTATATCGAGCTGTTCTCACTTCCTGCTGATAAAGTTGATGATATGTTTTTACAACACTGGACTGAACTTGAGGCTCGCGCCAAGTGTGTGGGTAGCGGAATTTTCTCAACTCAGAATGGACAGGACGATTTGCTGACCAGCCACTTTCATCCAGTGGATGGGTGGGTCGGCTGTATAGCAAGCGCGCAACAAGATACGGATACTCTGAACCTACAGCATCTCAATTTTAGGAACTGACCGCATCCTGCTGTTATCATCGCTTGAAAATAACATTAACTGAATTATTTGCCCCTCGTGGACTACGGGCGAAAAAAGTAGAGTAAATCAAATCATCTGATGGAAAATATTCATATACTGCTTTTAGCTTTGGTACAGGGAATTACAGAATTTCTCCCCATTTCCAGCTCGGCACATCTCATCCTGGCTCCCAAGATATTTGGCTTCAGCGACCAAGGACTAGCCTTTGATGTGGCGGTTCATGTCGGATCGTCCCTGGCGGTGACCAGTTATTTTAGGAAAGATCTTTTTCTTATTATCAGGGACTTTCTAGCCTCTCTTAGCAGATCTGAAGACAAAACTGAACACTCGCACATGGGCTGGATGATTATTCTATCGACAATACCCATTATTATCTTTGGCCTAGCGCTAAGGTCCTTTGTTGAAGAAAATATGCGCACTGCGCTTATGATAGCCATCCCAACCATTTTCTTTGCACTTTTGCTCTACTGGTATGATCTTGAGGGAAGAAAAGACCGTCATGAGTCATCCATTGCCTGGAAGGACGCACTGGTGATCGGACTGTTCCAGGCTCTGGCTATTTTTCCGGGTACTTCTCGTTCAGGAATAACCATAACTGCAGGGCTGATGCTTGGACTAAGCAGGCGGGCTGCCTCCAGATTCTCATTTCTGATGGCCATTCCGGCTATCATAATGTCAGGGATTTTGGTTACCTATGGGCTACTGACTAGCGGTGCGCCGACCATCTGGGATGAGCTGCTATTAGGAGCAGCCCTCTCTTTTGTGGCCGCTTATCTTTGCATCCACCTATTTCTGCAATTTATTGAAAAGGTTGGCATGTTGCCGTTTGTTATCTACCGACTCATTCTTGGAGTGGCGCTGATCTTTGTAGCATTTGCGTAGAGATGATCGCGAATAATCCTTTTTCCGGTGCCAGTTATCTGATCCGCGGCCTCAAGTTGCTGGCAAAGCCTGGCCTGCGCCGCTATGTTGTGATGCCTCTGCTGATAAACATCCTGGTTTTCACACTGCTGGCATGGCTTGGTATCTCACAGTTCAACAGTCTGCTGGATTGGATGTTACCGCAGGACTCTTGGCTCTCTTACTTTAGGTTTATACTTTGGCCCCTGTTTGCCATAGCTGCCATCCTGGTTACCTTTTACTCCTTCACTATCTTGGCCAATCTATTCGCTGCGCCTTTTAACGGGATTCTTGCTGAGAAGGTTGAAGCCATGCTTACAGGGAAACCTCCATACCAACCACACGAAGGCATTATGCAGGCAATATGGCCTGCGCTAAGATCAGAGCTGATAAAGCTGGGATATTTTCTTATCCGCGCCCTGCCCCTGTTGCTACTTTTTCTGATTCCGGGTGTAAACATTGTTGCCCCGATACTCTGGTTTTTGTTCGGCATCTGGTATCTGGCGCTTGAGTATGCAGACTACCCAATGGCAAACAATGGTCTGACATTCAAAAATCAGCATGGACAGATGAAGCAGATCCGTCTGGCAGCCCTGGGTTTTGGTGGAAGCCTGACCCTGCTGATGATGATACCGATACTCAACTTTGCAGCAATGCCTGCTGCCGTGGCCGGGGCCACCGCCATGTGGTGTGATAGAAAATAGGGATTTTTAATATAAATTATGGGTTAATAATTGGCTCGCGCAGAGACGCTAAGGACGCAAAGTTACAACTTATTGTCACAAAAATCAGATAGTTTTCTTGGCGTGCTTTGCGACTTTGCCTACAGGGACGTAGGTAAGGAGCGTGAGCCGGGAGCGGAAGCTTTGCGCAAAAATGATGGCGCTTTTATACGAACACCAGCTAGCCAACAAATTGGCTGATTCTACGCACACCCTCTCGCAGTAGCTCGATATCGGTGGTGTAGGCAAAGCGCAGGTGTTTCTCCGGCGCATTGGTACCAAAATCCAGTCCTGGCGTTACTGCAACCCCCATCTGCTCCAGCAGATCATGGGAAAACTTGGTGCTATCATCGGTAAACCTAGAGCAATCGCCATACAGGTAGAAGGCACCATGGGGTTTGGTTTGGAATCTGAAGCCAAGATCTTCTAGGGCTGGTAACAGATAATCACGGCGTTGTTTGAATGTATCTTTGCGCTGCTCCAGAATTTCTATGCTTTCATCGCTAAACGCTGCAAGTGCAGCATACTGGGACGGCGTTGGTGCGGATAGAAAGATATTCTGCGCTAGTCTGTCCAAAGCTTCTATCTTGTCTTCCGGTGCCACCAGCCATCCCAGACGCCATCCGGTCATACCAAAATATTTGGAAAAACTGTTGATGACGAATAGGTTATTGCTTATCTCAAGTGCGCTGTGGTCTTCAGTTTCATAAACCAGTCCCTGGTAGATTTCATCGACGATAAGAAATCCATTGCGCTCTTCTACAATCTTATTTATATCCAACAGCTCTTGTCGACTAAGCATGGTCCCGGTCGGGTTTGAGGGTGAAGCAATAATTACAGCCCTGGTATTGCTTCTCCAGTTTTCATCTATGAGATCAGCGCTGAATTGATAGTTGGTCTTCGCATCAACATCAACCGTTTGCAGCTCACCACTTACTAGATGAACAAAATTCCTGTTACAGGGGTATCCAGGATCTGACAGCAGTACACCGTCGCCGGGATTGATCAGAACACTCAATAGCAGTTGCAGAGCACCAGAGGCACCGGGGGTTACTATTACCCTGCCTGGGTCAATATCCAGACCAAAACGTCTTGTGTACTGAACAGCAATGGCTCGGCGTAGTTCCGGCAAACCCATTGCAGGTGTGTAGTGGGTGTAGCCATCGGACAGGGCCTGGCGACCGGCCTGGATAATTGGGTCAGGCGTGGTGAAATCAGGTTCACCAACTTCCATGTGAACTATGGAACGACCCTGCGCCTCCAATTCCATGGCCCTCGCAAGTAGCTCCATCACGTGAAACGGCCTGATTTTTTTCATTCGATCCGCAATCACTGTATAAAGCTCCTGGATTTGCCGTAAACACCTGAAAATAATTGAGTTAGCTTACCGCAAAGAATCACAGAAAAGCACCTGTTACTGATTGGTCTTTGTTACAAAATCTTGCCGATGACCCGCTATTCTGGTATAGATACCGCCCTTCATTAGTGTGGTTTGTCAGGAGATTTGAATGGTAGCTAAAAAGAGACCCGAAAAAGTGCTTTCCGGTCCATTTGGCTTTGCGCCCTATAAGACCAAAAAGGGCGAAGAGTACATGAACGAAAAACAGGAAGAGCACTTCCGTGAAATCATGCAGTCATGGAAGAAAGAGCTTATGGCTGAGGTCGATAGAACCGTTCATCACATGCAGGATGAAGCAGCGAATTTTCCAGATCCTACTGACCGGGCGAGTCAGGAGTCTGAGTTTAGTCTTGAGCTGCGTACCCGTGACCGCGAACGCAAACTAATCAAGAAAATAGATGAAACTTTAAACCTGATAGACAGCCATGATTATGGCTTTTGTGAATCCTGCGGAGTAGAGATAGGTATTCGCAGGCTTGAGGCAAGACCAACCGCTACTCTCTGCATCGATTGCAAGACACTGGATGAAATCAGAGAGAAACAGATGGGTTGATGTTATCGACCTGATCAAATAAAAAAGCCGGCTTTTTTGCCGGCTTTTTTGTGTTAAAACTCCATTGTTATGACGACTTCTACCAAATACCGTGGGCGTTTTGCCCCCTCGCCCTCCGGACCACTGCACTTTGGGTCTCTGGTCGCGGCGCTTGGTAGCTATCTGGATGCTAAAAATAATAATGGAGACTGGTTGCTAAGGATGGAGGATATAGACCCGCCACGGGAGAAACCAGGAGCCGCTGACTCAATCCTGGCCACTCTAGAACTGCTTGGGTTTGAGTGGAATGAGCGGGTTCTGTATCAAAGCAGTCGTGTTGATCTATACCGGGATGCCGCTAACTATCTGCTATCTATTGGGATGGCATACCCATGCAGTTGCAGCAGAAGAGAGATTGAAGAAACTGGTAGTCAGGGACCTGAAGGCACTATCTATCCTGGCACCTGTCGCAGTGGCCATGATATTACCCGTAATGCCAAAGCTCTGCGAGTTGTAACAGACTCAATCAAGATAGGATTTTCTGACCTAATACATGGACAATTCCGGCAAAACCTGGAACAGGACGTGGGGGATTTCATTATTCGTCGCGCCGATGGCCTCTACGCTTACCAGCTAGCAGTGGTAGTTGATGATGCCTTTCAAGGAATCAACCGGATTGTAAGAGGTAGCGATCTGTTGTTTTCCACCACGCGTCAGGTATATCTGCAACAGCTGCTTGGTTTGCCTCAGCCGGAATACTTCCATCTGCCGCTGGTGATGGATGAGAATGGCATGAAACTGAGCAAGCAGAGTATGGCATGGCCGGTGGAAATCAAGAATCCATTGCAAAGTCTGCTAAAGGCGGCCCATTTTTTGGGGCAGACGCCAGTGGAAGCAACACCAGCAAACCTGGCCGAGTTCTGGGAGTGGGCAATCTCTACCTGGAACACGTCGACTGTACCCTTACATAAGTTCTAGCCATTCCAACTGCGCCAACCAGACATCAGAGGAAAATAGAGGCCAAGCTTTATTGGACGATCCTCAAGCTGTTTGAAGATTGCTGCATATCGCGCCATTTGCCCTCCATATCTTGTCATTTCGCTATCAAGAAACGTATCTACGTCGCCCCCCTCGTGTATACCTGTCTTGTAATCGATAATCCATCTAATACCATCAGTATCTATGAAGGTACGATCCACAATGATGTTTATTAGCTTTTGGTTTTGGTAGGAGCTGATTGCGTATTCTGATTTAGCTTCTTGATGTTGATCAGACAGTATCCATCTTCCTCTTTCATCTGACACCGCCTCCCTCAAGGCTGTATGAACCTTGGATATGGCTTTATCCAGTTCATCTTTGGGAACGCCCAGATGAACCAGTGCATTACCAAACGCAGAGCGCAGGGATACGAGTCGTTCTTCTGGCCACTTTTCCACTCCATTCTGGGCTATGCGCTGTAGGTAGCGGTGAACCAGTGTACCGACATGGCGAGCAGTTTCGCTTGCCCAGTCAAACTCAAGTCTCTCTAATTGGATCATGTCCTGAAGATATTCGGAACCGGTCAGTGGTAATGGTGACTCTAATTCTTCTTTTGATAGCTTCCAATCCAGGGGCAGACGGCGGATTGGGGGTGGTGCATCTGTTTCTACTTCATTAATAGTGTTGGTTATTGCAAGAGTGTTCTGCGACATTTCCAGGAAACAATTTTTTACCGCTGATGCAGACCACAGAGAAGCAAGCAGAGAGGTGTTGGTTGGTGATTTTAGCTCTTCCCTCTTCTGGTCATAGTCAATATGACCGATTAAATGTAGCTGTTTTTTAGCCCTGGTTGCCGCCACATACAACAGGCGACTATCCTCCAGACTGCCTTTCTCACTAACCAGATTATGCAG
>RRYU01004674.1_pt1 | contig 17413 bp, 13 predicted proteins | sample 2162651 | NCBI WGS metagenome assembly RRYU01 (sample SAMN10267283, study PRJNA491782) | microbial mat metagenome | isolation source: biomat in the production well | place: Japan: Minami-Kanto gas field, natural gas well KTG3 | collected 2017-06 | reverse complement strand
CCGTACCGATATGTTCTTCAGGTTATGAGTACCGACCCCCTGCATGACAATATCCGGAAGCGCTATGTCTTCTCCGGCAAAAGAGTTCACTTTCTGCACCACGTTCAGTTGACAATAAGATGAAATGAGCTATCGTTCAGACATTCCGTTTTCATTGATTAATAAAATAATGGCTATTGACTGATGGAAACGTGTATTCGATCGACTGTTGATGAGCAACTGTTATTCAGTCATTGAAATCATATCATAACCCGATCCGTAACCTTTTGCTCGTCACTGTTTTTCGGGACAATCTGAAACACTGAGCCCGGCAATAACTTTTTGATGCAATATCACGGCAACGTTCACGTTGCAAACACACAGTGTTACCGTAATGGATGATAAACTAACCGAAAAAGGTCTCAGGCACAACGGCAAAATTTCCTCGTCCCACATTTGGAAAAAGACTTCAACGGGACGCGATGTCATGCCGGTTCAGAAGAAGAGCAGACACCGTTGTTCCCGCCATAAGCCTGTCAATCTTTTTTTCAAGCATGAACATATAGCCTCGATGAGAACAGGTATCGACAATCTCACACTTTTCGCGTTCAACCGAGCATCGCATGAGATGAGGAGCACCTTCCGTTGCCTTTCCAATATCCGAAACGGTTATCTTGTCCGGTGACTTCGCCAACCTGTATCCTCCCTTGACACCCTGAACCGACAGCGCAAGACCGGCTCTCTTCAAGTTCTGCATGGCTTTGGCCATGAATTCCTGGGAAAAACCTATTTCAGCGGACATTTCCTTAACGGTTACAACCGTATCAGGTTCTTTGCGAGCCAGATAGACTACGGCATGAAGCCCGTATTCGAATTTTCTTGATACTTTCAGCATTGTACTCCTTTCCTGCAATGATTACGGAAAAATCGGACAATTTTTAACCAATTTAACAATTATTTCAATAAACAGCCTGTATATTTTAGTGCCTATCAGGTATATTACCCTCAAACGCTCATTGCTTCAGACATCTGCATCATGAATGAACCGTCTGCCGATCGTTTCTTCAACTGGGAATACGAGAAAGGTAAAACCGCGCGAATACGATACCGGGAATACAATCCGTCAGAAAACGACAAGCCGTCGCTGCTTTTCGTTCATGGCTATGGCGGCATGCTCGAACACTGGGAGGATAACATACCGACATTCGCCGGAGAATACCACACACTTGTTATCGATCTCCTCGGCTTCGGAAAATCGGAAAAGCCCAACGTGCGGTACCGTCTTTCATTGTTCGCAGAACAGATACGTGCATTCCTGACATACAGGAACATCAGCGATGTTATCATCGTGGGTCACTCTATGGGAGGCGCTTCCGGGCTTTACTTCGCGCATGAAAACCCGGATACCGTAAAAGGTCTGATTCTGGCGAACCCTTCAGGACTTTTCGGCGATACGATGGATCCCATGGCGAAGACATTTTTCAGCCTGATTGCCTCTCCTTTCATCGGAGAAGTGATGTTCGCAGCATTTGCAAACCCTATCGGCGTCAGCCAGAGCTTGCTCCCGACCTATTACAATCAGAAAAAGGTCGATTTTCGTCTGATCAACCAGTTCACAAAACCACTTCAGGACAAGGGCGCCGTATGGTCATATCTCTCACCGTCCAGAAGACCTCATGATTTCACACTTGAAACCCTTCCGAGACCCTGTAATTACAGGAACAAGGCTTTTCTTGTCTGGGGAGCGGAAGACAGTGCGCTGCCACCGCATAAAATCATTCCGGAATTTCAGCAACTGCTGCCGCAGGCAGGGGCGTTCATCATTCCGGAAGCGTCACACTGCATTCATCATGATGCACACGAAACATTCAACGCCCGGTTAGCATATATTCTCACCCACGAACTCTAAACGTCCCCCAGCCTTCCGCTCTGCCGGAACCTGATATCCTGCAAATGAGGAGCCTTTATACCGATCTGGAAGAAATAACTCTTGTACTCGCCGGTCGGCACCCATTGCAAGCTCACATCCCAGCAATCAAAATCACCATACAGGTTGATCTGCGGATAAATGAACTCATTATTTTCAACATCATAGCCGGTGTTCAGACCGAGCTGCCAGGTCTTGCTCAAAGACACCTTTGCGGAAGTATTCAACAAAACCGTCGTGTTTGACGGTTCAAGGGGATCATATTTATCTGAATTAAGATACAGTGACAACCGCAACTGCCACGGAAGCCTGTTCCCTGCGTCCCTGTAGGAATCCCGATCGTAACGCTCCTTGTATATTGCTTTTTCAACAGTCATCTCTTCTTGTTCATCATATGACCCGCTAACCGAATCATCGTCTGAACCTTGTCTGCGTGCCGAATCGTTTTTGTCAAAACTACCTTTAAAGCTCAGGCTCATATTGACAAATCCCTGGACAAAGCGCAGCAGCCCTCCCCTGTCATCCATGTTCAGTTTGTCAATACGGTCGCCGCTAAGCGGATCATAACTGTAAAAATCATAGGTGGCACCTGCCCGCAAGAGAAGATTTGGAGCAAGAGCGTTACTTGTTGCAGAAAGAGTCAAGGGAGCGATTCGCAATGAATCCGCCGCGAAATTGTAACTCGTCGACGCGGTAAGCGAGAGTAGCTGAAGAATCTTGTCGTTGGCGGCCTCACCCTCGGAAGAAACATCTCCCCGTACTTTCGCCTGCAACAGATTTTGAACGGATAACCCTACTGTGCTTTTTTCCTCAAAAACATTGTTATAGAGTGCATTCTGGTACTTGTTATAGCGTACAGGCTGGTTTAATGCGTCTATGTAGGTACCGTAATAATCATAGTTTTCTCCGGTAAAATCAGGATTGTAAGAAAACGTCACGCTTGGGATAACGGTGTGCCGCAAAGCCTTTATCCCGATCAAATCCTCGAGCATGCGCGTGTACACTGTTCCGTAGAGTCTGGTCTGCGCGTCCAGATCAAGTGAATAGGTAGAAAACCAGGACGGGTTATTTATTGTTTTGGTAACCACCTCATCTGCAATATTGTCGTAGCTCTGCTCTACAAAACTGTTGACATAATAATTAGAGTAGGTAAAGCGACTATTGACATTGAAGTACCTGAAAAGAGTAGAGTTGATGGCAAACGGCAACTGAAGCCTTGCACCCCAGCGATCCTCATCAATCGGGTTATTGTCCACATCAGCGTCCAGTTCGACGCTCTGGGAAAAGTTCGCTTTATATCCCTTGGCGAACTCCTGCATGTACGCCATACGCAGACTTGCGTCGGCACTGTAATCACTGTAATGCAGATTGTCCAGTGTGGAATACTCGGCAAATGCCGATGCTCGGGGCGTAAGAGAAAAACGTGATCTCCAGTCATCTGTCGATGTCCCTTCACCCCTGAAAGGATAGACGCGCTCCTGATAGTACGACGTACTGATTGATTGGGTCAGGTCATTATCCCTGAGATCCTCCGAACGTTGATAACTTGCTGTCAGACTGCGGCTGCCTTCATCAAATGTTTTAGAAAACGAGGCATAGGAATTGGCCTGTTCGTTGATAATGGATTCAGGATTTATCGAATTGATATCATAGTAGCGATTCCCTCCCTGATAAAACAGATTAAGGTCAAGCTTTGTGGTCGGGTCAAACTGGTGATGGTGTACCAGTTTGACATTCCAGTTATCGTAATCGACATAATCAGGATCATCCGGATGTGCAAGAATGTAGCGCTCATATTCTCCTTCGACGTACCCGTCAAAAAGATATCTTTTTTTGTAACGGAAACGTTCCCCCAGGCGCCAGCTTCCGTTAAACGCCACATCGCTTTCGAGACGGAGGTCTATATAATCGTCGAATGCCCAGAAATAACCGAGGTTCGAAAAATAAACTCCCCTGTCATCATCGTTGAACCTCGGGATGAGAAATCCTGACGTTCGCTCGCTCTTTATCGGAAGAAACATAAAGGGCAAAGGCACCAGGGGTATCGCCGGCATGCGCCAGAAAAAAGGCTTGGGCCGTATATACAGAATAAGGGGCCTGGCAACGACCTTGTCGCCGGGAATGATTTTCATATCCCTGCCGTAGAACCAGAAATCCGGATCTTCTTTGGGACAGGTCGTATACATACCGTCCCTGATGTACAACTCTCCCGTTCCCAGTCGCTTGACATTGGTTCCGGTATAGTATCCCTCTTCGATTTCGGACGATACATTGACTGTACGCCCTTTTCTCGTGGCATAGTTGTACTTCATGTGTTCGGCTTCAAAGCCGCCGTCTTTGTCGGTGAACACGGGAAGCTCCGTTAACTCTCCCAGAGAATCTTTCGCCGCAAAAGCATCAAAAACTGAAGTATTGTAGTCTACGAGGATCTTCGGGGCATCCAGTTTCATATCCTCATACCGTACCGAAGCTTTCCCCCACAGTTCCATTGTCCGTTCACCGATGTTGTAAACAAGCGAATCACGGGCGGTATACACGATCGTTGTGTCCGGGTTACTGCCGCTTTTGCTTTCTTTTACTTTTTCTTCAGCAGAAACCTCCGCTTCGGAGCCGACCTGTGAGAAAGCCGGAAGAGAAAACGTAGCAGCCAGCAATATCCCTGAGACGGCAACAATCCTCACTATGGATTTTCCTGAAAGCGACATGCGGAATGTGCTCCTGCCTGAAAAGGGTTGATTTTTCCTGGGAGTTAATCAATAAAACACTAAATATATATTATTTTAGTTACCCATACCCAAGCTGTTCGAGTAACATCTTTATGAATATGGATAACATAAAGACACCTCAATCAGCTCATCAGGCCAACGAGCCATCGAACAGTTACGCCGACAGACAACAAGAAGAACCGATCGAACAATCTATGACACAGTCTGCATATACCGCTCCCGACAGTACCGGCCATTACGGCTCCTACGGGGGAAAATTTATTCCGGAAACACTTCTTAAAAATGCTTCCGACCTCGAGAAAGAGTACACCAAAGCAAAAGAAGACCACGTATTCTGGGATGAATATGCCAAACTTCTACAAAACTATGTCGGGCGCCCGACCCCGCTCTACCATGCGGAGAATCTGAGCAGAACGATAGGAGGAGCCCGGATATACCTGAAAAGAGAAGATCTCTGCCACACAGGTGCGCATAAGATCAACAATGCACTCGGCCAGGCACTTCTGGCAAAACGAATGGGGAAGAAACGGATCATTGCCGAAACAGGAGCCGGGCAGCATGGCGTTGCTACCGCAACGGTATGTGCACTGTTCAATTTTGACTGTGTCGTGTATATGGGCGCAGAAGATATCAAGCGGCAGGCTCCGAATGTTTCCCGAATGAAGCTGCTCGGCGCCGAAGTCCGCTCCGTTGAAAACGGCACGAAAACGCTCAAGGACGCTACAAGCGAAGCTATACGCGACTGGATCAACAACCCTGAAGAAACTTTCTACATCATCGGTTCAGTTGTAGGAATGCATCCCTACCCAATGATGGTAAGGGATTTTCAGGCAGTCATCGGCCGTGAAACAAAACAGCAGATCATCGAACAGGCAGGACGTCTTCCTGACATCATTACCGCCTGTGTCGGTGGAGGCAGCAATGCAATCGGTATGTTCTACGAATTTCTCGATCAAACGGAAACCGTTGAAATGGTCGGGGTAGAAGCAGCAGGCGAAGGGCTTGCCGGCCTCCATGCAGCCTCTCTGACCAAAGGGGAAAAAGGTGTTCTCCACGGAGCAATGATGAAAATCCTGCAGGATGATTACGGCCAGGTCAGTGAGGCACATTCAATATCGGCTGGACTCGATTATCCCGGAGTAGGACCTGAACACTGCTACCTGCAGGAACTGGGACTCGTCAACTACACCTCGGCAACCGATACCGAAGCGCTTGATGCACTCAGGCTGCTTGCGACGACAGAAGGCATCATTTGCGCACTTGAATCAGCACATGCCATCCATTACGCCACCGTCAGAGCGAAAGAAATGCCCGGAGACGGCATTCTGGTTGTCAATCTTTCCGGAAGAGGCGACAAGGACATGGATACAATCATGCAAAGCACTGAGCTGAAGTAAGAGGATTGTTGATTTGTTGAACTGTTGAGTTGTTCGAAGAGAAGCAATCCGGAATGTGGAAGTGAGAAGCCAGCGAAAAATCAGTCGGCGGTCTTCAGTTGGCAGTAAGCAAGAAGAGAGAAGTGCAGGGGTAAAGCCTGCGTGTTTACCTGTCTTTCAGTAGAAAAAACGGGGAGCAGTTAAAATTATTTTTAAAGAAAATCTTGGAGAAAAAAACTGAAAGCCTTATAATTACAACTCCTCAAGCGGGAATAGCTCAGTTGGTAGAGCACAACCTTGCCAAGGTTGGGGTCGCGAGTTCGAGTCTCGTTTCCCGCTCGATAAAAGTCCTGGTCACAAGCCGGGGCTTTTTTTATTTTCCGCCATCCCCACACTGTGATCATCTTCAAGAGAGACGCCTCATTATCACACGGTTGTTATGCTCTTGAACTCTCCGGGCTTTTGCACATCAGAAACAAGCGATCACTAATTCTTCTGGAACATATCTTTTATACTTCCGACAGAACCAAGCAATGACGATGCCTCATAAGGCATATAAACCACTTTATTGTCTTTACCGCTAACCATCTCCTTCATCGCGTCTATGTACTTGAGCGCGATCAGATACGTGGTGGGGTCTCCTCCGGATTCCTTGGTTGTTTTGGTAACAATCGATACAGCTTCTGCCTCAGCCTCGGCCACCTTTATTCTCGCCTCAGCTTCACCGGCAGCCTCGAGTACCAGAGCCTTCTTCTGCCCTTCTGCTTTGTTGATTTCTGACTGCCTGATACCCTCGGCCTCCAGAATCTTGGCTTGCTTCATACCCTCGGCTTCGAGAATTGACGCCCTGCGATCCCGCTCGGCCCTCATCTGCTTTTCCATTGCGTCCTTAACACCGGCAGGAGGATTGATATCCTGCAGTTCAACCCGATTCACTTTCACTCCCCACTTGTCGGTAGCCTGATCAAGTATCGCTTTCAGTTTCCCGTTTATTGTATCTCTTGACGTGAGTGTGCTATCCAGATCGAGTTCACCGATAATATTTCGCAACGTTGTTTGTGTTAATTTCTCTACAGCATCGGGGAGATTCGCTATTTCATAAACGGATCTTTTGGGATCTGTTATCTGGAAATACAACAATGCATTTATTTCAATAGCAACATTATCACGCGTTATAACACTCTGCTTAGGAAAATCGTATACCGTCTCCCTTAAATCTATCCGGGTTATGCTGTCCCTTCTGATAATCTCGTCTCCCGAGAGATCCGACTTCACATATCTCCACTCGATGGTCCTTGGCTTTTCAACAATAGGCCATATAATATTGACGCCTGATGAGAGCGTTCTGTGATATGTTCCCAGCCTTTCGATAACCATTGTCTCGGATTGCTTGATAATCTTAAAACCTTTAATTCCCAAAATGATGACAAGCAAAACAACTAAAAACAAAACTATCATAATATTTTCCCCTTTGACGTTATGATTTGACCTTCACAAAAAGAGTACAGCCCTTCAAATCTTTTACAACCACTTGCTCACCAACAGGGACAACCTGGCCGTTCATAGCAGCCGCCTTCCATGTTTCTCCACCAATCTTCACCACTCCCGACCCATTATCCGCGTCAATCGTTTCTACAACCACACCGACACCATCGATTAACGCTTTGGCGTTGGTCGTCTCTTTCACCACCCCTCGCCGTCTGAAACCGTTGAAAAGCGGTCTTACACCAAACGCGATAAGCGCAGTGCCGATACAGAAAACAATCAGTTGCCCCTTCAAATCAAAACCGGCAAAAGCAAAAGCTCCCGCGATCAATGAAGAGGTGCCAAAAATACCGATTATGAAAAATGGATAACTGAATATTTCAATAATCCACAAAATCACTCCCAGGATCACCCAATAATGCCAAACCTCCATAAGAATACTGTTTACAATGACCGGGAATCTGTTTTTTCAGGTTGTGTAACCGACAGCCTGCTCCTTGTTCAACCCGAACAATCACCTACATGCTCTCAATCAGAACCATGAGCTAACCGATAACACTGGTTTCTATAGAAAGAAATCTTTGCAAATCCACTCATCAAAAGGGAGCAAAAATCTTTACTAATGGTAAGTAAAAACGGTGTAATAACAAAAGAGCGGTTATAGCAGCCTGTCAGTATGACAAAGAAACGCCAAAACCTGTTACAGGCATGTCGAGTCAAACAATGTGGAAATCAGGGTTTTTTTTTTATTATTGTGCTTTGCAGCCCGTTCTTCCTTCTAAAAAACAGGGAGACATCGCTGCAAAACACAAATCAGGAGAGGTGCGAGAGCGGTTGAATCGGGCGGTCTCGAAAACCGTTGTGCGCATAAGCGTACCGTGGGTTCGAACAATGGCCCCAGCCATTGAGACAGCACGCAAAGCGTTGCTGCCCCCGAAGGGGGCGAGAAGCGAAAGCTTCGAGTCAATCCCTCCCTCTCCGCAGTACGGATACCTTTAGCTTAACTGTTGAGGCTTTATTGTTGTCAGATGTGATAACAGCAGAGGGATGAAAAGTCGGTACTAATTTTATATTCGGGTAGGCTGGTATTAATCGGAGAGGTGCGAGAGTGGTTGAATCGGGCGGTCTCGAAAACCGTTGTGCGCGTAAGCGTACCGTGGGTTCGAATCCCACCCTCTCCGCATAACAAGAAAAGCCTTCACTTTATGTGAGGGCTTTTCTTGTTACATGGTGGGATGAGAACCCGACCAGAGGGTTCGACCAATGCCGTCAGGCATTGGGACAGCACGCGACAGCGTTGCTGCCCTTTAGGGTGAGAAGCGTCAGCTTCGAATCAATCCCTCCACAACCAAACTTCCGGCTATTGTTCTTCACATGATATTTCGTAATATCCTTGCTTTCGCCAATGCACCCGAGTATGTAAAAAGGAAAACAAACAGATAAAAAACTTATGGCCAAGGTTAAAAACGTCAGTCCCAAAGAGGCCTATGCAATGCTGAAGAAAGGAGCGTTGCTTGTCGATGTCCGAAACCCGCGTGAAATTGCCAGAAAATCCTTTGATCTTCCGGATATCATGGAGATTCCTCTCAGCGGATTTGAGCAACGCTTAGGGGAGATACCGTCAAAAAGAAAGGTTATCGTTGCCTGCAGAAAGGGGAACCGCAGTTTGTTCGCCGTCCGCCGCCTCATGAACCATGGGCACCGCAGGGTTTTCAATCTGGAGCATGGAATCATTCGCTGGGAAAGAGAAGGGCTTTCGGTTAAAAGCGCTCCGAAACAAAGCCCCTTGTCGAGGCTTTTGCAAATGTTCGGCAAAAAGGCCTGACAAGCTAAAAATCCTCTATCGCCCTTTTCTCTTCGTAGACTTCCACTCCCACATATTCACTTCATCCCTGATTTCTTCACAAACTTTCAGAACATATTCAAGTTCTTCCCTTTTCAAACCGCTGTGAAGGGAAAAACGCAGAAGGGAGCGGTTCTTTGGGGTTGCAGGTGCGACAAAAACAGAGCCAAAAACTCCCCTCTCCTCCAGTGCATCACGCAACAGTTCAGTATCACAATCAAGCCCGCTCTCAATCGACACAATCTGAGACTGACTGACGATTCTGTAACCAAGGTTATCAAGACCCTCACGCAGAAATTTTGCATGCTTGTGTAAATGGCTCCTATTTTCCCCCCCCTTAACAGTGACTTTAAGGGTCTCCTGTAACCCTGCTATTTCATGCGGTAAAAGAGTTGAACTGAAAATCGCAGGATATGCCATATAAGGGTAATATTGTGCAAATTGTTCAGGGCAGAAGATAATGCCTGCTCTTCCGGCAAAAGCTTTTGCCAGACTTGCGGTAATAAAATGCACCTTGTCGGTCAGGCCAAACTTCTGAACTAGCCCTGCTCCTTTATCACCATAAACTCCAAGAGAATGAGACTCATCGATGACAGACACGCAACCATACTGCTCGGCAACAGTGACGATATCTTCAAGCGGTGCTATATCCCCTGTAGTGCTGTACAAAGAATCCACAAGTACAATTCCTGGCCCATGCTCTTTTATCTGCCGCTCCATGTGACTCACATCATTATGCCGGAAAGGATAAGGAATTGCTCCCGCCGACTTTATTCCCTCCCAAAGAGACATATGAGCAAAGTAATCAATGTACACAGGACTATTTTCTTCGGCAATAATCTGCAACAAACCAACATTAGCAGCCCAGCCTGACTGACAAAGCACAGCATTTTCAAACCCAACAAAATCAGCCATAGCTTTCTCGAAGATAAATTTCTCATTCCCTTCATGCAGAAAAACAGCTGACATAACCATCTCCTTACCCGAGTTCTCAAGCATTTTAATCTGCGCTGCCGTAATATCCGGATGTTTTGACAAATTGAGGTAATCGTTACTCTGCAGAATAACAGAATCCAAATCCGGCGCTCTGTTCCCTACAACCAAAGGTTTGTTATTTCTCCTTGGTTTGATAGACTCTTCATATGCTTGTTTGAATTTAGCATCAAGATAGTCCGAAATATGTGTCCCCTCTGCCTGCCATCTCATTTCACTCTCCTGAAAATCATGTTAAATGATTTTTGATGCATCTGTTTGCCACATGTGCCGATTTGGATAAGCCGAAATAAAATACTTACCTTTTATCTCACTTGGTTCGACGAACCAGCCCCACTCCATTAGTTCAACGTCACAGCATAGGCACACAAACCGAAATCATCTACTCACATCAAAAATGGACTTATCCATGGATGAATGATTTTATCATTTTTCAGCCTGTACGTATATAAAAAAACCCTCAAAAAGCATGCAAACGCCAACACTCTACAACAAAATAAAAACAAAAGCGCTTGCCGCATTCGAACGCGCTGAACCGAACATCCCTATAGTTGGCATATTTGCTTCTTTTGGATATCCTGTATTTTATTTTATATGGTCTTACCTATTGCCACAACCTTATGAAAACCTAACCTATCGTTTGATCAATGCATTTCTTACCTTCCCCTGCCTTTTTTACAACCATTTTTCAGGAAAATTAAAAAAATATTTTCCACTTTATTTCTTCATAGGAATAATGCTTGTTTTACCTTTCTTCTTCAGCTTCATGTTTTATAAAAACGAATGGAACAACACATGGTTTATATCAAACCTTATAGCTCTTTTCTTACTAATTTTAATTATTGATGACTGGATTTTAGTATCTTTGCTTTCAATTATCGGTTACAGTTCAGCTTTTATTACTGTGCTATTTCTTGACGGACAGGTATTGTTTACTTATTTTCAATGGATGTATGTTCCAACATTTCTTTTTCTTCTTGTTGGCGGAGTTATTACAAACCACCGAAAGCAAATCGCAAACCAAACAAAAATCTCGCTACTGCATAGCCTGAGTGCCAGCATCGCTCATGAAATGAGAAATCCTTTACACTCCATCATCAATGCCATAGAATCAGTACAATCGATGCTCCCCCAAAAAACAACCCGTGATCAACCTGTTTTAGAGTATACACTTGACAGCTCGAGATTGACAAACCTGCATAACGTTTTTAAAGACAGCAAAGACACTGTATTACGGGCCAACAAAATCATCGATTCAATACTGCTTGACATGCAGGGCAAATCCATTAACCTCAATACATTCAAGCGCACAAAAGCACAACACTGCATTGAAACTGCAACAAACACTTTCAGTTACAGCTCTTCTGAAGATCAAAGATTAATTCAGAATCATTGCAATAATGATTTTGATTTTTTCGGCGACAAAGACCTTTTGGTCTACGTCCTTTTTAACCTCATCAAAAACGCGCTGTACTACAAAGACAAACCGGGTTTTACTCTCGAAATATCAACTGAAACAACTCCGGACAGCAATATTATCAAGATATATGATACCGGGCCGGGAATTCCTCAGTCGAAAAGGAAACGGATTTTTGACAGTTTTTACACCTTCGGGAAAGAAGGTGGTATCGGCCTGGGGTTGTCTTTCAGTAAACGTGTCATCAGTTCATTCAGAGGAACAATTGTTTGTAACTCACAAGAAAATGAATGGACTGAGTTCGTTATTCGTTTACCTTTCTACAACTCAAAAGCTGTTGAGCAGTTAAAAAAAGAAATTATTCACAAGAAAAGCATCCTGGTTGTAGATAAAAATCATGCAAACCGTCTTCTTGCAAAAAAATGTTTTTGCGATTGGGGCTGCAATGTCAACGAAGCAGAGAACGGCATCCAGGCATTTTCAATGCTATCAGGCAAAAAAATTGACTTGATACTCATTGGCCTCGATACGCTTGTAATGAAAGGAATCGATGCTGCAGGACACACATCTATACAAGAGTATATCGGCACAGAACGTATTGCTGAATACAAAAATGTACCGATTATCGGCATGTCGGCTCTTCCCGAGCCCGAGGTAAAAAAGAGAGCCTTGAGTACAGGGGTAAACGGCCACATTGCAAAGCCGCTGACGAGAAAGCATGTTTTCTCTCTCTTTGAAGATTACTTTTTTTCTGAAAAGAAGCTGGTAATCACCGACAATAACATTACTCTCCGGAACAAAAGTGTTCTTATCGTTGATGATGATTTCACCAGCAGAAAATTCATGAACATCCTCCTTGAACGAATGGGTGCAAATGTAATTCAAGCCAAAAATGGAGAGCTTGCAATCAAGTGCCTAGAAGAAAAAGAGTGCGATATTGTATTTATGGATATGGAAATGCCTGTCCTGAACGGCATCAGCGCCACAGCAAAGATCAGAGAAGGAAAGGGGTTCAAAAGGTTTAAAAATTTTAAAGAAATCCCGATTATTGCACTTAGCGGAAACACCGACGCTGCAAACATTGCCTCAGCCAAACAAAGCGGCATGAACGACCATATAGGAAAACCAATTTCAAAAGATACGCTTGCAGAAACGCTCTCATTCTGGTTGCGATTGTAAACTCGCTGTGTCTATCGGCCTTTTCTTTTCGTAGACTTCCACTCCCACATATTCACTTCATCCCTGATTTCCTCGCAGACCTGCAGCAGATAATCGATTTCTTTTTGTTGTAAGCCGCTATGAAGGGAAAATCGCATCATGGACCGGTTTTTCGGCGTAGCGGGAGAACAGAAAACCGAACCGAATATATTACGCGCTTCGAGAGCATCACGGAGTATTTCCATATTGGCTTCTGAACCCGGCTCCAAAGCGATAATTTGAGACTCACTCTCCAAAGCATAACCCAGTTCATCAAGCCTCCGGCGGGTATACGCGGATAGCTCATCCAGTCGCTTTCTCCGATCATCGCAATTCTTTATAATACGCAACGTAGCTGAAAGTCCGGCTATCTCATGCGGCATAAGACCTGAACTGAAAATAGCCGGGTGAGCAAGGTAGGGATAATATTTCGCAAATTTTGCATTACAGAAAATCATACCGGCCCTACCGGCAAAAGACTTTGCAAGACTCGCTGTTATAAAATGTACCCGGCTTGTCAGGTTTTGCTCAAAAACCAGTCCGGCCCCTTTAGGTCCATGAGTTCCAAGAGAGTGGGATTCGTCAACAACTATTACGCAGTCATGACGGCTGGCGATCCTAACAATATCATGAAGAGGAGCAGCATCCCCGATAGTACTATAGATGGAATCAAGCAGGACAACCCCCTGCCCATACTGTTTGATTAATTTTTCAAGATGCGCAGGATTGTTATGCATGAAAGCATGTGCCGTAGCTTCAGAACTTTTGATTCCCTCCCAAAGAGACATATGGGTAAAAAAATCAATGTACACCGGCACATCCCTGCCGGCAACGACCTGCATTAAACCAACATTGGCCGCCCATCCTGATTGACAGAGTATGGCTTTCTCAAAACCTGTCCAGGAAGCCATGGACTTTTCAAATGCATCTTTTACACTCCCTTCATGCAGAAAAACTGCTGACATCACAGGAACCTGTCCAAGACTTTCAAGGACATCTATTTCTGCTCTTGCAATATCCGGATGGGCTCCTATATCAAGGTAGTCATTGCTTTGCAGAACAAGAGCATCGGGCCCCGGCTTTTTACCAAGCACGAGATGCTTTCCGTTTTTTCTCGGCTTGAACGCTTGTTCTTCACAAGCTTGCAGTTTTTTTTCAAGAAAGTCAGGAAAACTCAAAAAACAAACCTCTGAAAGGGAAGACGAACTCTGATTCTTCCTTATCATAACACCAAGTTTTTTTCAGATACGTTTAAAAGGAACAGTAACCCCGTTTTGTTTCTTTTAATTTAATATAGCCGAATATCACAGAATCGGATCATTTTATACATCAAAAATACACCCACCATATTGAACAAACTGAGACTCAACTCCATAATCCATCATACAAGGATTAGTTTTTTATTCCTTACCCGAATAGTATAGTGTTTAATCATGAAGCATCGAGAACGTATTGAATCCGTGAAACGTTATATTTCCTTTTAAACTCATAATGTATAATGCACTTTTCTTCATGCCGTCCCCTCCCTGCACGACCAGGCATGAACCCTGCTTTTAAAATTGATAAAAGTATCTATCGTGCCAGAAAGCGGTAAGAGAACTCGCAAGCTGAGGCAAAGTGCCAAAGAAATCCTTGAGCATGCGAAACCAAATATCACGATTATCGGCCTTTTGTGTGTTGTTGGTTTTCCGCTGTATTATATCGTTTGGAAATACATCTTCCCTCAACCATACGAAACCATCTTGCTGCGATTGAGCATTTCTGTTCTTGGTATGCCATGGTTGTTCTACAACTATTTGTCCGCGAAAGCAAAAAAAATCTTCCCCTACTATTTTCTTGTAACGTCATTTTTCATGATGCCGTTTTTTTTCAACTATATGATGCTGAAAAACGAATGGTCTATTGTCTGGGCAATGTCAAATATGGCCGGCTTGTTCCTTTTGATCATTCTTATCTACAACTGGGTGCTGGTCACCCTTATGACATTAGGAGGATTTTTGCTTGCTTACCTTGTTGTGCTGTTTACGGACGGCAGGGTACAATACACATACTTTCAGATCGAATACATACCGATCTTCCTTTTTGCAATTGTCGGCAGCATAATCTGCAACCATAAACGACAAATGGCAAGCCAGACGAAAATCTCACTGCTTCACAGCCTGAGCGGCAGTATCGCCCATGAAATGAGAAACCCTTTGAACTCTATTATCAATGCGGTAGGTTCGCTACAATCCATTCTTCCGGAAAAACCCGGAAAACCGGAAAAGGACCTGTGCGATCTGCGCTATGAACTCAGCAGATCAGGCCTGATAAGCCTGCACAATGTTATCGAGGAAAGCTCGGAAACCGTGATCAGGGCAAACAAGATCATCGACTCGATCCTGGCCGACATGCAGGGAAAATCTCTAGACTTGAAAACATTCAAACGGATTACTGCGAAAGAGAGCATTCAATCCGCAATCAGCAGTTTCAGTTACGACGCCCCCGAAGATCGTAAGCTGGTAAAAAACCTTGCGCAAAACGATTTTGACTTTTTCGGCGACAAGGATCTTTTCACCTATGTCCTCTTTAATCTCATTAAAAACGCACTCTATTACAAGGCAAAGCCGGACTTTACCCTTGAAATAGCAACGGAAACCGGACCGACAGGCAACACCATCAGGGTACGGGACACCGGACCGGGCATCCCTGCGTCAAAATTGGAAAGGATTTTTGACGACTTCTACACCTCGGGGAAAAAAGGCGGAATCGGCCTGGGACTCTCTTTCTGTAAAAGGGTACTGCACTCATTTGGCGGCAGCATTGCCTGCAAATCGACAAAGGACGAGGGAACAGAGTTTATCCTTCATTTTCCTCTCTATAACTCCAAAGTGGCTGAAAAGCTGAAAAAAGAGGTGCTTCAAACTAAAAACATCCTGGTTGCAGATAACAGTCAAAGCAACCGCCTGACAGCAGAGAAATATCTGAAGGAGTGGTACTGCAAAACAATGCATGCGGAAAATGGCACCCAGGCTCTGTCAATGCTTACTCGACAAAGTTTCGACATGATACTCATGGATCTGGAAATGCCGGTCATGACCGGAGACGAAACCGCAAAACGCATACGTATGGGAAAGCATGATAATCCCTCGCTCGCTGCGAGATATAAAGAGGTGCCAATTATTGGGGTATCATCCCTTTCCGAATCCGCCGCAAAATCAAGGATTCTTTCCTCCGGGATGAACGACTTCATATCCAAGCCGCTGAAAAAAGAAAATATTCTTGCTCTTTTTGAAAAATACTTTTTTTCAGAAACCCAACATGTCATTTATAGTACAGACCTTATCCTTGATAAAATTGACGTTCTTGTCGTTGACGATAACCTTACCAGCAGAAGATTCATTAGCTTTATCCTGGAACGTATGGGCGCTCGTGTGACCCAAGCTGAAAACGGGAAGCAGGCGATTCAATGCATGGAAAAAAACGATTGCGACATAGTCTTTATGGATATGGAAATGCCCGTGATGAACGGTGTTAATGCCACACAGATGATCAGGGAAGGAAAATGCTTCAAACGGTTTACCAAATACAGAGAGATTCCGATTATTGCACTGACAGGCAATACCGATGATGAGCATATCACCCTTGCAAAACAAAGCGGCATGAACGATCATCTTGGAAAACCAGTCGGCAAAGAAGACCTTGCTAAAGTGCTTTCAATCTGGCTGCATAAATAGCTCCTGCAAATGCAATGCAACAACCACTCCTTATCATACAGCATGTACCGCATGAGGGGCCGGGCCTGCTTGTCGGCATACTGGACAGATACTCCATTCCATTTCAAACCGTCGACCTTTCAAAAGGAGAACCATATCCCAACCCGCGAAACCACTCGGCGGTGATAACCCTCGGTGGTCCACAAAGCGCGAACGACAAGACGACAAAAATGCTTGTCGAACTGGACAATATCAGGATCATGCTTCAGGAAAACATTCCGTACCTCGGCATCTGCCTCGGCATGCAGACTCTCGTAAAAGCCGCCGGAGGAACAGTAACGACATGTTCGGCCAAAGAAACCGGTTTTTTTGCTCCCGATGGTCAACCCTATACCGTTGAGCTTACGGAAAAAGGAAGACAGGACCCCCTGTTCAATGGTCTTGACAAAAATCTTCGCGTTTTTCAGCTTCATGGAGAAACGGTTACACTCAACGATGCCATGACGCTGCTCGCAACCGGAAAAACCTGTAACCATCAGATCGTCAAAGTATCAAACCGGTCATACGGCATTCAGTCACATTTCGAACTTACCCCTCAATTGCTTCACTCATGGCTTTCAATCGACAACGACCTGCAAGCAATGAATGGAGAGAAACTGATTGAAAATTTCCGCGAGATCCAACCTGATTACGAGAAAACAGGAACAACAGTTTTGAAAAACTTTTTGCGCATTGCGGGGATTATCTGATTAAAACCGCAGCCATGATTCATCCA
>RRYU01005585.1_pt1 | contig 17414 bp, 14 predicted proteins | sample 2162651 | NCBI WGS metagenome assembly RRYU01 (sample SAMN10267283, study PRJNA491782) | microbial mat metagenome | isolation source: biomat in the production well | place: Japan: Minami-Kanto gas field, natural gas well KTG3 | collected 2017-06 | reverse complement strand
GAAACACGTGCAGTGCTTAGTTCTGGTGTTGACCTAATCCTGATTGATCTCCCCTCTGAGAAGGAGTTACGAGACTTCCGCAGCCTACGCGAGCAGACCAACAGCGTAATCATTGTGCTGGGGCCAGCACGCAATGATCCGCTCCTGGTTGCTACGCTCGAACTCGGTGCAGATGATTATGTCCAGCGGCCCTTCCGCAGTGATGAATTGATGGCGCGCGTTCGCGCCCAACTGCGGCGGATAGAGTGGGAGCGTTCATCCTGATGTTGGGATGGGATGGACTCGTTCGGCCACAAACTGGCGGATAAACCGCACCACCTGTAGCGGGCGTTCGCGTTGGGGCAAGTGGCCACAACCACGCAGGGTGAGGATGCTGGGTGTGGGCAGATGATCGCGGAAGAACTCGAACGATCCTGAGGGCAAGAAGCGATCCGTCATACCCCAAATGAGGCCGACGGGCACTTGGAGATGGTGCAGTTCTTCGGGGCGGAAGAAATCCTCCTCGCTCGTCGCAGCCACAAAATGGGTCACCGAATCGCGCCGGAAGAGAGTCTGGAAACCGTGCTGGCCGAAATAGAGGGCTGCGATCAGGGGCGGGTTGCGAAACATCTGGTGGAAGATGGTGCGCACAGTACGCAGATCGGGCACAGCAACGGTATCAATGAAGGGTTGCCAGGAGGGGCGGCCATCGAGCATCGCGCCACCGGGATCGAGCAGCACAACGCCGGTGGTCAGATCGGGAGTAACGAGGGCCAAGCGAGTCCCGATCCAGCCCCCCAGGGAGTTGCCGACGAGCAGGGTGGGATGGCCGATCACCTCGCGGATGAGCGCCTGTACCACAGCGACATGCTCATTGAGCGCGGCATAACGCCGCCCCTTCGGATAGCCACTCAGGCCAAAACCGGGCAGATCCAGGACATAGACAGGGCCGAGTTTCGCCAAGCCGTGGATGGTGAAAGCCCATGTCAGGGCATTATCGGCGATACCGTGGATGAGCAGGATCGGCATGTGCGGATCGCTACCGGGTGCGCCCGGGTGGTGGTAGTAGTGGACGGGAATGCCATGCAGCGTGCAATCATGCTCGCTGACACCGAGGCGTAACAGACTAGTACGGGTAAGACCGAGAACCGTGGGGAGGAGCGCGTGGGAGAGCGGTTCAAAGAGATGCGGTTTCATAGTGGTAGTGACCTACATAAGCCGCCCCACCCCTTCGGATGGGCGACAGACAAGGATCTGAGCATCACGTCCGGTTTGAGCCTGGTAGCCAGTGGCAACATGCTGCGTAAAGTAGTCAACAGCCGAGAGCGTCACGAGACTGACCGTACTGCCCCCAAAACCCGCGCCTGTCAGGCGTGAGCCATAACACCCGGGCACAGCGCAGGCCAGTTCCGTAAGCAGATCAAGTTCGGGTAGACTGATGGCATAATCATCACGCATACTCTGATGAGATTGGCGCATCAACTGACCAAACGTGACCAAATCAGCGGCCTCAAGAGCAGCAGCGGCTTCCAGGGTACGCTGGTTCTCCGTCACCACATGGCGGACACGAATATAAACGTCGGGTGGCAACAGATCACCATGGGCTTCGAGATCAGACAGATGCAGATCGCGCAGGGAGGTCAGGCGTGGGAGGCGCATCTTGAGCAAACGGACAGCCTCGTGGCACGTAGCGCGGCGTTCATTATAGGCCGAGGCGGCCAGATCGTGATGCACGCCACTATCGCAGATGACCACGCGCACATCGGGGGGGATGGGGATCGGGCGGTAGCTCAGGTCGCGGCAATCAATCAGGAGCGCGTGGTGGGCACGGCCTAAGGCCGCCACGAACTGATCCATGATGCCACACTGCACACCCACAAAGCTATTCTCAGCCCCCTGAGCAAGCAGCGCCAACTCCTCGCCAAGCAGATTACTCTGATTGAGCACCTGGATCGCATAGCCCACCGCCACCTCTAGGGCTGCTGAGGAAGAGAGGCCACTACCAACCGGCACATCACTCTGGATGAATAGATCAGCTCCGGTAAGGGGCAGATCGCGAGCGAGCAACCCCTTGATCACCCCGCGCACATAGTTGGGCCAGCCATGATTCGGGTGGCGCTCGATACGCTGGAGACTAAACTGATCTTCCTGGGCAAACTGGGTACTATAGACGCGCACGATCTGATCGGGGCGACTGCGCGCCGCCACAACCGTATCGCGGTCAATCGCCATCGGCAAAACAAAGCCCTCGTTATAATCGGTATGCTCGCCGATCAGATTAACCCGTCCGGGTGCGCGCACGATAATATGCGGGCGCAGTTCAAAGCGGGAGTGGAAGGCGGTCGTAATCTCATGGAGGTTTGGCATAATGCTCTATGTACGTGGCTTTACCTCAGCCATGATGCAATCCTGCTGTGCTGTTAGTCTACCATACTCCACTGGTGTACAATAGCGCCTATGCGCAGCGCATCATCCAATGTAATCCATCGTCACGACATCCTCGCGGGAATCGGCTACCTCGTGATCAGCCTGATGATCATGTCCCCGATCCTCCCCGTCTTTACCAGTGCCATACCGGGTGGAGCAATTGCCCAGGTTGATGGCTGGCAGAATGTATGGAACCTCTGGTGGGTGCATTATGCACTCAGCAGCGGCAAGAATCCCTTCTTTAGTGATTACATCTTCTACCCACAAGGAGCACATCTCGCCCTCCAGACGCTCGGCATCAGTAACGGGGTGCTGGTGTGGCCGATTACGGCTGTGTGGGGGCCGATAGCGGGCTACAACGCGGCACTGCTGCTAGCCCTCGCACTCACGGGTGTGGCGGGCTACGCCGTGGCACGCCAGATCGGAGTAGGGCGCGGCGCGGCATTTCTGGCCGGGTTGATCTATACCTGTTCGCCCTTCCACTTCACCCGCATCTATGATGGACAACTCGAACTGATGACGCTCCAGTGGCCGACCTTCTACGCCCTCTTTCTGCTACGCAGCCTTGAGCAACACAAACGCCGGGATGCCCTGCTGGCGGGACTTTTTCTAGCTCTTACCGGCTATACCAGCCTCTACTACCTCGTCTTTATGACCATCTTCAGTGGGGTAGCTCTTCTCTTGTGGCGCGGCTCACTACGTCAAAGCCTCATAAACTTGATGTTGCTAGGATGTACTGCGCTACTGCTGCTACTGCCCATGCTCATCCCGGCACTCGCTACAGCAGAAAATGGCAGCGTGGTCACTATTTCACGCACCGAGATAATCAATCGCTCCTCCAACCTGCTCGATCTTAGCCTGCCCAGCTACCTACATCCCCTGTGGGGTGAACACCTATTTCTCTCAGTGAGCCACGCATGGCACAGCTATAGTGGCGACTGGAACGCCGCGTTGGGCTACACGGTGCTGGGGTTGGCGGTATTCGGTAGCTACGGAAAGTGGCGCATGCTCTGGCACTGGTGGGTCATAGCGGGAGTAGCGTTACTCTTCGCGCTTGGCCCAGAACTCCAGATCGGGACGTGGAATAGCGGGCTACCCTTACCATTTGCGATCTTCGATCTCGTACCGGGGCTGAGTCTGGGGCGGCGTCCGGCGCTCTTTGTGGCGCTGATCACTATGGCACTGCTCCCACCCCTTGCGTATGGGATGGAGCGCCTCTTCGCGCTGCGTCGCCCCTGGCTGATCGGGTTAGTGATGGTGTGTATCGGGTTTGAGTTTATGCCCCGCCCCTGGCCGATCATTTCCGCCCATGTGCATCCGATCTACCACGAACTGGCCGGGCAGCCGGGGGCTATCCTGGAGATCCCACCCGCCCGCTACAAGTACAGCATGCCCCAACTGGCCCAGACGGTGCATGAACGCCCGATCCTCGGTGGCTACCTAGCCCGCACACCCACCTACCCCTGGCCAGATGAGTCACCCATACTCAATATGCTCTGGCACATGCGTCTGCCCGATGGGTCGCCCCTCATTGACGGTATGACCGATCCGTTGGTGGCGCTCAATGCCTATGGCATTACGAATCTGGTTGTTCACTGGGATCAACTCAACCCCGGACAGAGCGAGATGGTGCGGGCAGTGCTAGAGATCGCCATGCCTGAGGTAGCCCCAACCTACCAAGACGAGCAGGTGAGTATGTACGTGATCCCCCAGCGCAGCCCACAGGGGTTTGCAGGCTTAGTAGGGAATGGATGGTACCCATTGGAGCAGGATGCTACCTGGAGTTGGCGCTGGATGGATGCACAGGGCGAGATGACAATTGTGAACCCCCATCCCGATGGTAGAGCAGTACGAATCAGTCTGAACGCCTACGGCTACAAGGGGTCACGTGAGGTAGGCATCTTATTTGATGATAGACTCATCAAGGTGTGGCATGTGGAAGGATGGCCTACACCTATCGAGTTGAATCTCTGGCTCACACCGGGTGAACATCATCTGCGTTTAGAGGCAGCAACTCTTCCAGAAGTGGGAGTCAGGATTCCACGCCACTTCAGTATTGCACTGCTCGAAGCACACATTGATGTTGATAAGTAAGAAGGCCATGATGCGACAACACCCAACTATTCTCCACGGAAAGACAGCGGTAATCACAGGTAGCACGCAAGGATTTGGGTTGGCTATCGCCCAAGCCTTTGCCCAAGCCGGAGCTACATTGGTCATCTCAAACCATCACCCTAAAGATGTTGAACGAGCCACACAATGGTTAACTAATCAGGGTGCCCAAGTGATTGGCCATAGCTGTGATGTCCGGGTGCGCGAAGAGGTCTTTGGGTTGGCCGATGCTGCCATAGCGGCCTACGGTCAGATTGACATCTGGGTAAATAATGCCGGCATTACAGCTACCCAAGGGCCAACGGTAGCAGTGGCGGCTGATGAGTTTACTCGTGTCATCATGACCAACATTCTCGGAACCTATCATGGCTCATTAGCCGCATTACGCCATATGTCGCCACACCGTCATGGGAAACTGATCAACATTGTTGGCCAAGGCGACCAACGCCCCAACCCGTATGGAAATGCCTATGGAGCAAGTAAAAGCTGGATTCGTACCTTCACCCTCGCACTTGCAGCCGAAGAGCGTGCCAATGGCATCGGTATCTTCACTCTTAACCCTGGCCTACTCGATACCGAGCTGACCCGCCAGATGCGGGTTGTTGCCGGCTATGAAGGGCGCGCACGCGCCTTCGATATGATTGCACGTCTTGCTGCTGCGCCCGCCGAGGAATCGGCACAACTGGCACTCTGGTTAGCTGGCCCTGCTACTGATGGTAAGACGGGGATGACGCTCCATGCGCCAACGTTACCACGTTTGGCGCGTGGGATGATTCGCGAATTGGTACGCTTATTCTTGCGCCAGCCTGTGAGCCAGCATGTTCAGTATGTGACATTGCCGCCTGAGGATTGAATGTAACCCCTAGCGACTCAGCAGAAACGCCACGAGATCCTCTACTTCAGCCTCCGTCAGCAAGAGTGGGCTGATACCCCGGCTCACACCGTCCGCATCACCACCACGTTGGTAAAAGCGCACCACATCGGTCAGGGTGGCGGCGGAGCCATCATGAAAGTAAGGGGCGGTGTGAGCAAGTGCGACCAAGGCGGGGACGCGGGCGGCACGTGGGGGAGCGCCGACGCCGGTATACAGGTGGGCTTCGCTACTCAATGTTGACCCGTGGTGGCAGTTGGCGCAGCCAAGCTCTGCAAAGAGCACCTGGCCGCGTTGGGCCGCCGGGCTGAGTGGCGCGGAAAGTGGGGTGGGCAGGCTGCGGATAGCCGCCGCAAGTGCATGGGTAGTCGCTTCCCAGGTGATAGCCGGAGCTTCCGGAAAGGCGGCGGCATAGGCACGTTGCATGGCAGGGTCATTGCGAAGGCGTTGCAAGGGCAGATCGCTGATTGGCCCCATCTCGCGGGGATTATCGAGAGGAAGAAGGATGAAGGCTTCGAGCGTGCGCACATCGGGCGAGAACCAGCCGAAGCTGCTGCGGTCGGCGAGGGCGTAGAGCGTGGGGGTGTTGAGGCCATCCTCGGTAGCGACCGAGCGCCCATCGGTGTAGCCACGTGCAGGCTGGTGGCAATCGAGGCAGGCCAGATCGCCGCGCAGAGCCAGACGGCGATCCGCGAGCAGATGCCAGCCCAGTGCCACCCGTGCAGCAATCGGGTTAGTGGCGCTACTCCCGGTGAGGCTCAGGCAACAGACGAGGAGCAGCGCGAGGTGCAAGGGATGTATGAGTCACCTCCGGTGGGGGTTTGGATCTGGCTTCGACAGGCTCAGCCAGCGGCGCGGTGGCTGAGCCTGTCGAAGCCACCGCGCCGTATCCAGTACAGCACACAATGATATACTATACAGAGTGTCCTGTCTCGCGTAAGGAGCCTTCCCATGTTACTCGATGTCTCATTCGCCGTAGATTCCAACCCACTCCCAGTTGCCGCTGAGGTTGCGCGAGCAGCCGAAGAGGTTGGCTTCGCCGCCCTCTGGACACCTGAGACTGGCCACAATGGATTTTTGCCCCTGGTACTCGCAGCAGAGCACACCTCGCGCATCAGCATCGGCACAGCGGTCGCCATCGCCTTTCCGCGCAGCCCAATGGTGACCGCCCAGATCGCCTGGGATCTCGCCGCCTTTTCGGGTGGGCGTTTCATCCTCGGCCTGGGCACACAGGTGAAGGCGCATATTGAGCGCCGCTTCAGTACGCCGTGGGACGCACCGGTGGGGCGGCTGCACGACTACATCCTGGCGCTACGGGCGATCTGGCAGACATGGCAGACGGGTGAGCGGCTGAATTATCGGGGGCGTTTCTACCAGCATACACTGATGACGCCCTTCTTCAGCCCGGAACCGATTGAGCACCCCAACATTCCGATCTACATCGCCGGGGTCAATAGTGGCCTCGCCCAGTTGGCCGGTGAGTTGTGTGATGGGTTCCACGCCCACCCACTCAACAGCGCCAAGTACACCGCTGAAGTGATTCGCCCCCAGATTGCCATCGGGGCAGCCAAAGCTGGCCGTGACCCCAATGCCTGCGCGATTGCGGGCAGTGCCTTTGTCATCACCGGCCACGACGCGGAGACCCGCGAGCGAGTACGTGGCTTTGTGCGCCAGCAGATCTCCTTCTACGGTTCCACACCCACCTATCGGGCAGTGTTGGAGTGCCACGGCTGGAGCGATATTGGCGAACAACTCTCGCAACTGGCCGCCCAGCAGCGTTGGGCCGAGATGCCCGCACTCGTCACGCCGGAGATGGAGGCCACCTTTGCGATTGAGGCCGAACCGGATGAGGTCGGGGCAGCATTGCGCGAGCGATACGCGGGCCTGCTGGATCGCATCGGGCTCTACATCCCGTTCGTACCGGGGCAGATGGACGATTTCTGGCGCAAGTTGGCCGCCGATTTGGCGTAGCGATTGTGGCGGGGGTTTCGTGGGCGCAACCTCATAGGAGTTCGGTTAAGGAGAACATCATCCTCGGTGGTACACCCTATCAACCGCAGAGGACACAAAGATGCGCAGAGGGATGGGTTTTGTGCTTGTGGGTACGACCTCTGGTTCTTCCTCTGCGTTCCTTTGCGTCCTCTGCGGTCAACAACCGGGGCGCAAGAGGACGCTTAACCGAACACCAATGCGGCGCAGCCTCCCCCGAACCCCAGCCTTTGCCTACTCACAACTCGGATCGATCAGATTCTCCCCCGAACCACCTAGGCAAACATCACTCCCCTCGCCACCAATCAGCGTATCGTCGCCGCCCCCGCCCACCAGGCAATCATCGCCACCACCACCATCAATCACATCAGCCCCGCTGCCACCCAAGATGAGATCGTTGCCACTTGTGCCCGTGATCGTACCATTTCCAGAGATGATCGAACTGAGCGCCATGCCGCGACATACGTCGGGTGCCAGATCATCAACCCCTGCCGATTGGCTTTGGGCATCAAGGCGCGTGGCGGGAATCGTGTTACTCGCTGCTGAGGCAAAGTACATCTGGCTGATTATCAAGCCCAGCAAGAGGATCAAGCCAAGTGGAATAAGATGTAACGGCTTCATAGGTATTAACCTTTCATCGCACGGCGCTGCCATGCTACGAGGCGCGCATCCTTCCACGCCTGGGAAAATTCGGCTGAGCGTTCACGTTCACGGTAGACGGTGACAATATCAACCCCAACCGCTCGACAGGCATCAGCCGCCAAACCACTCTCACGCAGTGCTGCCAAGAACTGCTCTTGCCATACTGGTTCCTGGTGAGCAGATTCTTGCTGCACCACCTCCGGGGGCATAGGAGGAGATGAAAACGGCTCCCCATACAGATAGATCACCTGCTCGTGCTGCATCAGGTAGCGCGGCTGCATCGCCGAAGTATCGTGCATGATCAAGACCCCCTGGCGCTCGGCCAGTTTAGCCAGATCCTCAAACGAACCGATCTGCACGACCCGATTGCTTGGCACGACTGGTAATCCGGCCACATCTATCAGGAGATGCGCGTAGCGCATCCCTATCCGTGTGGCTTCGTCTTGGCGTGCCGCATGCAGCAAGGGTAGCGCCAACATCCCCGCGAGGCCACCCGCCACTGCTGCTACAATCAGCCCGATCTGCCGCGCTTGGGTAACATCAAGGTTAATCCCAAACAGCTTCAGCGTTGTTGCTTCGCTCCGTGGGCGGCTCAACACGCCTTGGCGCTGCGGTGCGAGTGGATCACTCCCATCTCCATCGCTGATCAACCGGATCTGGAGCTGATCAACCTGGAAACGCAACGCAGGGGCAAAGGTCTCTTCGAGTGTCATCCCACCCACGGAACCCTCTAGTTCAATGCTGGGGATAAAGGCCAACAGATACTGCTGATTCTTCAAGCCGGTCTGGGACTCAAATTGGGCAATCACCGTGTTCAGGCGATCCAATTCGATCTCGCTATGCAGATGCAGGCTCGTACCCTGAATGGGCTGATCCTCCACCAACATAATCGTGCGTTGCCAACCATTCTGGCTACTCAGTACCACCCGCATGCCGTAACGTCCACCCAGCATCACCGCCTGCTCGCTAGAGAACTGGTACGCAAAATCTACGCTCAGCCGTTGCGAGAGTTGGCGAAAGATCGGATCACCTGAATAGGCCACCGAGGTATCATAGAGACCCGTAGGCGCATCAGCCGAGTAGTGGTAATTACCTTGATGTTGGTAATTGAGATTCTCGACGCCCGCCTTGCTCGTAGGCCGCGTAAAGGCAAATCCAGCCAGTGCCAGACCGGCTATTGCCAGCAACGCCACGAGTGTCAGCGCCCACTGACGCAGATCGCTGCTGGGCGGGTTGCCGCGCTGGGTGCGCTTCTGCTGTTGTGCCTGTGTCTGCCGTACCATGATGACAGCCCCTCCTGTCATCAACAACGTGAACAGCAGCGGCGATTGGCGTACCTGCATCAGCCACTTGCCGAGGTGTGGGATGTGAACCCATGCCCGACCGATCAGATCGCTATCTACGGGGCGGTAGGGATCAATAAACGCATTATGATCACCCTGAAAGATCCATCGCTCACCCTCGTGCCCGATGATGCGGTGGATGACCAGACCAATCTGGGGATGGCGGTAGGTGACGATGTCGCCGATCTGGTAACTGCTCGCAACCCGAATGAGTACCAGATCGCCCCGGTAATAGACTGGCTCCATGCTATTCCCATTGACGATGATCATTGCCACTTTGCCCCCAAGTTGGATGGGAGCAAAGAGGAACCAGGTCAACCCCAAGGCCATCATGATCAGGAAGATCTTCAGTTGCGGGGGAATACTGGGAGTACGCATGGGCTTCTCTGCCTCGGTGATAGACACAGGCGTAGCGGGGATTGCTCCCCGCTACGCCCATTCAGAGGAACCTAATGTACCACTTACGGTTGCGCATTGCTGGTGGCGACAATCTGCAACGTATTGACGGCGATGACATTCAGTGGTGCAGCAGTCAGATCAACTTCCCAGTTGTTGCCACTGACCACACTCGCATCGTACCAGGAACCACCATCAATCAACTGTACCTTTACCGTACCCGCAGCGGCATCAAGCGTAAAGGTCACTTTGTCCAGCTTGGTCGGGTCGGTATTCAAAATATAGGCCACATTCGTAACGACATAGCCACTAACCACGGTATCTTTGTCGCCTGCGCGGCTCTCAGGGATGGTGTTCTCGGCGGCGAAACCGTAGGCCACAGAGCCCATAATCAATGCGAGCGCAAATGCAAAGATCGTCCGGGGACGGAGGATGGATGTGATGGACATTGGATTGCCTCCTTAGAGACTGATACCGTGCCGCTCAGTGCGGCTGTGATGGTGTAAGTGTAGTTTTATGCCCTTCTGTAGTACAATCACCTAGAAGTACCTATGTAGATATGTCGTTTTATTGTATATAATCATATTGATTAAGGACTGAAGTCATAGGGGAGAAAGAGAAAAATACTCGTTTAGGTGGAAACATATTACGCCGCAAAATAAAAGCCCCCCTCACCCGCGTTGCGGGTGAGGGGGGCTTGGGACAAGAGAGGCGTAACGTCTAAAGACCAGCCGCCTTGCGCAGCGCATCAACGCGGTCGGTGCGCTCCCAGGGCAGATCAACATCGGTGCGCCCGAAGTGACCACCCGCCGCCGTCTGGCGGTAGATCGGGCGGCGCAGATCCAGGTCGCGGATGATCGCGCCGGGGCGCAGGTCGAAGACCTCGTTGATCGCATTGATGATCACCTCGTCGGCAACCGTGCCGGTGCCGAAGGTCTCGACGCTGAGCGAAAGCGGCTTGGCCACGCCAATGGCGTAGCTCACCTGAAGCTCACAGCGGTCGGCAAGACCAGCAGCGACCACGTTCTTGGCCACCCAGCGAGCGGCATAGGCTGCGCTGCGGTCTACCTTGCTGAGATCCTTGCCGGAGAAGGCACCACCACCGTGACGGGCAACACCACCGTAGGTATCCACAATGATCTTGCGCCCGGTCAGGCCGGTGTCACCCATGGGGCCACCCACCACGAAGCGCCCGGTCGGGTTGATGAAGATCTTGGTCTGGTCATCCAGCCACTCGCCAGGCATCTCGGCCTTGATCACATGCTCGATCACATCGGCACGGATCTGCTCCTGGCTCACCTCAGGCGCATGCTGGGTGCTGATCAACACGGTATCAATGCGCACGATCTTGCCATAGCTGTACTCGACCGTCACCTGGCTCTTGGCATCGGGGCGCAGGTAGGACAGCGTGCCATCCTTGCGTACCTTCTCGATGCGGCGGATCAGGCGGTGCGCCAAGGCGATGCTGGCCGGCATCAACTCTGGCGTCTCCTTACAGGCAAAACCAAACATCATGCCCTGGTCGCCGGCACCAACCGCCTCAACCTCATCTTCGGTCATGGTGCCCTGCCTGGCCTCTAGCGCCTTATCAACACCCATAGCAATGTCGGGCGACTGGCCATGGATGGCGACGAGCACACCACAGGTATCGGCATCGAAGCCGAAGCTGGCATCGGTATAGCCAATCTCCTTAACCGTCTCGCGCACAATCTCTTCAATCGGAATATAACCCTTCTCGTAGGTCACCTCACCCATCACCACGATCAAGCCGGTGGTGGTAGCGGTCTCACAGGCCACGCGGGCGCGTGGATCGTGCGCCAAGAAGGCGTCGAGGATGGCGTCACTTACCTGATCACAGAGCTTATCCGGGTGCCCGGAGCTTACCGACTCGCTGGTGAAGAAGAACTTCGGCGACTGCATGAAGGTCGTGGACATTATCGTTGCTCCTCAGTAAACGCAACACACTATAAAGGATCGATCTTTTGGGTTTGGTCATTCGGAGGGGCGCATCGCGATGCGCCCCTACACAGCCCCTAATTAGGTGCCTTCCTGCCAGCTATTCAGGTACTCGACCTGCTCTGGGGTCAGGACATCAATCTCGATGCCCATGGCCTTGAGCTTGAGTGCAGCGATCTCAACATCCAGATCCTTGGGCAGCGCGTGGACACCATTGCTGAGCTGGCCATGGTTGCGTACCAGGAACTCGGAGGCGAGCGCCTGGTTGGCGAAGCTCATGTCCATCACGGCACTGGGGTGGCCCTCGGCGCTGGCCAGGTTGATCAGGCGTCCCTCGCCCAGCAGGTTGATCTTGCGACCATCCTTGAGCCAGTACTGGTCAATGAAGGCACGCGGCTGGCGCTTCTCGACGCTCATAGCTTCCAGCGCCGGGATGTCAATCTCAACATTGAAGTGGCCACTATTCGCCACCACACAACCGTCCTTCATCGTGGCATAGGCACGCTCGTCAATCACGTGCTTGTTGCCCGTCGCGGTGACAACGAAATCGGCATAGGCAGCAGCCTGCTCCATCGTCATGACGCGGTAGCCATCCATGGTGGCCTCCAGCGCCTTAACCGGATCGATCTCGGTGACAATGACGTTGGCACCCAAGCCACGCGCACGCTCGGCGATACCACGCGAGCAGTAGCCATAACCACCCACCACGAAGGTCTTCCCGGCCAACAGGATGTTAGTGGCGCGGATGATACCATCGAGGGTGCTCTGGCCTGTGCCGTAGCGGTTGTCGAAGAGGTGCTTAGTATCGCTATCGTTCACGGCAATGACCGGGAAGGTGAGAACGCCATCCTTGGCCATAGCGCGCAGACGGATAACGCCGGTGGTGGTCTCTTCGGTCGAACCATACATCCCGGCGATCAGGTCGGGGCGCTCCTTCAGCACACCGTGGACAAGGTCAGCACCGTCGTCCATGGTGATCTGAGGATTGTGATCCAGACCGGCCTTAATGTGCTGGTAGTAGACATCGTTGCTCTCGCCCTTAATGGCGAAGACCGGGATCTCCTCATAGGCGACGAGCGCAGCGGCGACATCGTCCTGGGTACTGAGCGGGTTAGAGGCCACCAGCACCACCTCGGCACCAGCGGCGGCCAGGGTACGCATGAGGTTGCCGGTCTCACTCGTCACGTGCAGACAGGCACTCAGGCGAACACCAGCCAACGGGCGCTCCTTCTCGAATCGCTCGCGGATGAGACGCAGAACGGGCATCTCCTTCTCGGCCCAGTCCATACGCTTGCGGCCCTGCTCAGCCAGATTCAGATCCTTGATGTCGTAGTTCTTGGTCATTGCCTTGGTTCACTCCTCATGGGATGCCATTCCATATGGCATCTGGACGGGCATGCCCATCTGCTTGCCCGTTGTGCCGCCCCTTTCATGTGCGGAGGTGGCGGTGTTGCTTATACCAACCGATGTATCCTATACGGCTGCTGCAAAGGCAGCCAGGGCGGGAAGTTCCTGTTCAAAGGCGCTGCGGTAGCGTTCGGCGAAGAGATCGCGGGTGTAGCTATGCTCCTGGCAACCGCGCTCTTCAATAGCAAACGTAGCGGCAAGAGCCGCAATACGCCCAGTCGTCTCAAGTGGCAGATCGTGGGCAATACCGAGTGCCAGACCAGCCAGGTAGGCATCACCGGCCCCGGTCGGATCAACCACCTCACGCACCGGCGCGGTGGGAATTTCGGCTGCGAGACGCCCATCCACATAGATCTGGGAGCCAGCCTCGCCACGGGTGACAACGGTCGTTGGGACACTCGCGAAGAGATCGGCTTCGCTCATCTCCAGCTTGCGTGCCATCATACCGAACTCGTAGTCATTACCGATAAAGACCTTCGCCCCCTTGAGGCCAACGCGGATATGTTCAGCATCGAGGCGGGGCGACTGCTTACCAGGATCGAAGATGTAGGGTACGCCCAGTTGCTGGCACTCAACTGCATAACGCTGAATGGCATCGGGGGTAGTGGGCGAGATGAGCACCAGATCCTGGCTAGTAAGACCCAGATCCATAAGCGAGCTCTGGTGGTCATAGCTCATCGCACCAGGGTAGAAGGCCACGATCTGGTTATTGGCGCGGTCAGTATTGATAAAGCACGAGGCGGTAAACTCGTGGGGAATCTCAACCAGGCCAGTGGTATCAACACCCTGGTTCTCCAACCATGACCGATACTCACGGAAGTCATGGCCAACTGTACCGACCATGAGCGGGCGCTCACCGAGCAGCGCCAGGTTGTAGGCGATATTCCCGGCCACGCCACCGCGCATGCGCTTCATCGAATCGACGAGGAAGCTCACCGAGAGCATATGCTGTTTTTCCATCAGCATATGATCCTTAAAGTAGCCAGGGAAGTCCATGATATAGTCGAATGCCAATGATCCCGTCACCACAATACGCACGTGCAATCTCCTTTGTTTGCTTCTCAGCCCAAGCCGTGACGTTCACGCAAGAGGTGGGATGTCGCAGCAGATAGCTGGAGGGCATGTTCAGCGCCATCAATCGAAAGAGTCGCCAAGCTCTGGGTACTGGTAATGAGTGCAGCATCAAGAATGCGCTGCCGCTCCAGCCCACCAGCCTGGGCCAGATTATCAACTGCCTGCTCAACCCGATGAGCGAGCAGATCGGGGGTCTCCTGGGCGAGGAGGTCAGGATCAGTAGGAACCACACCCCACCCCAAAATGCCACCGCGATCAAGAAACTTCGCCACGGTTTGGGCCGCTTCTATCAACTCTGCCCCATGCTCATAGGCATCAAAAAGCACCAGATCAACGGGAAGATCGAGCAGGTGTTCCCAATCCACAGCCCCACGCACGGCAAGACCGCGACAACCGGGCATATCGGCCAGCAGCCGTGCCAGCATCTCCATCCCCTCATCATAATCGAGGGGGCAAAGTGGTAGGTGGAGCGCATCAAGAAATGGCTCATCTAGGCAGATAATGGCGTGGCTGACATAGGTGCTGAGTTGTTCGTAGTGCCACGCCACGCGCAGCGCCAGATGGTGCAGCAGCGACTCACGCAACGGCTGGTCATAGGCCAGTGGGCGATCATCCTCGTCAGTCAGTTGAAGTGCCAAACTAACCGGCCCAAGCGCCTCAGCCTTGAGAGCACGCGCCTGATGGCCATGACCAACCAGACGCAACAACTCCCCCAACCCTGCCGCATAGTCAGCAGGAAGGGCACCCACACCCGGTTCGGCGCGCAAATAGGAGAGACCGAGCCGGTCGAGGCCAATCTCTGCGGCCGCGTGGTCTACACTAATGCGCTCATAGGCCGGGTCAATCGTGACACCGGGGAAGCCTGCTGCCGCTTGCGCCAAAGGGCGCTCGCGGAAACTCCGCCCATAGAGGGCGGGCCATGCGGGAATCGCGGGTGTGGTGGCAGCCACCAACGCCAACGCATCGTGGGCGTTAGCGTGGGGCAAGCCACCCCGCAACAGCGGCAGACAAGTCGGTGCGAAGGCGAGCGACATAGAAACTACGCACCCTCTTTGACGCGCCGCAGCCCCTCGGCGAAGGGCGCAGTCACCACACCACGCTCGGTAATGATCCCGGTGATCAGATCGGCAGGTGTAACATCAAAGGCCGGGTGAGCAGCGCGCACCCCCACCGGGGCGATCATCCGCCCGCCCAGGTGGGTCACTTCTTCCTCAGAACGCTCCTCAATCGGGATCAGATCGCCATGTTCCATGGTGAGATCAATCGTCGAGGTTGGTGCAGCAACATAGAAGGGGATGTTGTGCGCCCGTGCCAGAATGGCCAGGCTATAGGTACCGATCTTGTTGGCCGTATCGCCATTGGCCACAATGCGGTCGGCTCCAACAATGATACAATCCACCTTGCCCGACTTCATCATATACCCGGCCATATTGTCGGTAATGAGCGTGAGCGAAATCCCGGCCTGGTGCAGTTCCCAAGCGGTGAGACGAGCGCCCTGGAGAAAGGGGCGGGTCTCATCCACCCAGACGTGGATGTCGCGACCCTGGGCGAAGGCGGTGCGCATCGGAGCAAGTGCCGTGCCATACCCAGCCGTCGCCAAGCCACCCGCATTACAGTGGGTCAATACGCGCCCCCCGGCGGGGATGAGCGGGGCACCATGGTCACCAATCGCGTGGCACATGGCGAGGTCTTCATTCAGCACCGCGTGGCCCTCGTCCAACAGTGCGGCAGCGAGTGCATGGGGTGTCGCAACCTCGGCGCTCAATTGGCGCGCCTTGGTGAGTAGGCGATCCGTCGCCCATGCCAGATTAACCGCCGTGGGGCGCTGGCTATCCAGCATCACCTTACCCGCCTCAAGATCGGCGAGCAACGCCGGAACCGTCTCAGCCTGGGACTGAAGCGCGATCAACGCCATACCATAGGCGGCAGTACAGCCAATCGCGGGGGCACCGCGCACCTGCATACTCTTAATCGCATGCGCCACCAACTCAGGCGTTGTACAACGCACCACCACCTGCTCGTGGGGCAACAACAACTGATCGATCAGACAAACGGCGTCCGCTTCCCACCACACTGTGCGCAACTCTTCACTCATAGCTGTGTTCACCCCAATGAACAAAAAAGCCACTCGCACGGCGAGAGGCTCCAAAGGTGAGGCATTCCTCTCATCTTTCGATGGGCACACAAAAGCCCAGCGCAGGAATTAGCACCGTACTGGATATGGTAGACATCGGCTACCATCAGGCGGTTGCCGGGCTTCATCGGGCCAGTCCCTCAGCCCATCTCGATGAGGTCTATGGAGTCACCCAGTTCAAGACCGGGCGAACATTGGCGGCGATTATAGCACGGCTATGGGTCTGGTGCAAGTTGACTAAACACCTTCTCCGGCTGCCACACGTCCCCTTCGCGGCGCAACACGGCCACCAAGGTTCCCTCCTGATCCTCAGCGCGGGCATAGTCACCAGCGAGATCGCCCAGGTCAACCGGCATCCCGTGGCCAACCCGCCGCAGTTGCTCGGCATCGAGTTGCGCCAGCGGCCAATCGGCGAGCGCAATGCGAGCCGGGATGAGGTGGGTGGCCACATCCTCTGGATTCAGATCGGCGAGGGGGATGGCGTTCTCTAGGCTAAAAGCACCGACGAAGGTGCGGCGCAGGCTAACCAGATGCGCCCCGCAACCGAGCGCCGCGCCAATGTCGCGGGCCAGGGCGCGGATGTAGGTACCCTTGCCACACGTCACCGTGATCAGCAACTGGTCGGAAGCCACCTGCTGGGCACTGAGCGCATCAATCTGCACCGGGCGCGCCGGGAGATCCAGCACCTTGCCAGCACGAGCCAGATCGTAGAGTCGCTGGCCTTCGTGGTGCAGCGCCGAATACATCGGCGGCACCTGCATGATCGTTCCACGTAGCGCAGCCAACACCGCCTCGATCTCGTCCGGGGTGTAGGCCGACACTTGCGCTGTGGTCAGCACCTCTCCCTCAGCATCATCGGTCGCCGTGGTCTGACCCAGTTGCACCAACCCCTGGTAGCCCTTGCGCACCTCGGCCATATACTCGATCAGGCGCGTGGCATGGCCAATCGCCACGGGCAGCACCCCAGTTGCAGCAGGGTCGAGGGTGCCCGCATGCCCCACCTTCACCTTGCGCCCAACCAGGCGGCGCACCCGTGCCACCACATCGTGCGAGGTCATGGCGAGGGGTTTGTCTATATTGAGGA